>Ga0209295_1000036_pt1 | contig 267824 bp, 266 predicted proteins | sample Porto_5metaG_FD_187428 | JGI IMG/M metagenome (GOLD analysis project Ga0209295, IMG submission 187428) | Marine algal microbial communities from Porto, Portugal - Porto_5 metaG (SPAdes) (version 2) | ecosystem: Host-associated > Algae > Red algae > Unclassified | place: Portugal: Porto...
CGCTAACATCCGGGAGCAAGCTCCCTTCTGTCCGCTCGACTTGCATGTATTAGGCACGCCGCCAGCGTTCGTCCTGAGCCAGGATCAAACTCTCCGAAAAAGTACAAAACCGAAGTTTTGCTTTTCGTCAGCGTTCGACTGACTACCTATGATGTATCATAGGATTTTTTTATAAAAACTCGAATTAACAGGTACGTTTTGTCTTGTTTAGTTTTCAAAGATCATCTTCATTATCGCTCAGAGGCGACTTTCTTAATATAACATTTGAGCGCCGTGTGCGTCAAGTGTTTTTCTGAATTTCTTTTTGTCCGCTTTTCTTTAAAAGCAACTCAGTTGCTCATTAGCGACGTTTAATAATATACCATCATAATATTCATACGTCAATATCTTTTTTAACAAAATATCCTCGATGATAGATTTTTTGCCCCTTCGTCTCAATTGGCTCTACTAGCACAATTCCTTTTTCCACAAAGAAATCAATCATCACACTAAGATCAGGTGTGAAATGTTTGAGATCAGGATGTGCAAGAAGCTCGCCAAACAGCCAAATATCCTGCTGTTCCATGACATGACGCAAATGAGCCGCACCAATTTCTGCTTTTGAATGAATCAAGAAATCATTCGCTAGGAATAAAAGTTCTAACCGCTTATGAAGACTTTCGTGGCTTTCAATCAGCTCTGAATAAAGTTTATATACTTCAGGCTCCATATGACGTACTTGATTCCAAACGGTCACTTCTGGGTGGAAGCCTTTATCAATCACTTCAATACGCGCCAGATGATGCAGGGCATGCACAATGGAATTATATGCATCGAGGAATTGATTTGATTCAAAAAATGCTTTTCCTTCTATATATCTGCGAATGAGCTTGCCATATTCTAAACCAATTTTGAGCTTACGGTTAGAAAACGGGAATGTACTCAGTTCATCAATCAAGTTGAAAATATATTCATTTCGATCAAACAGGACTTTTCCGTTTAAAATCCAATCAATAATCCGCCTGTTAGTACCTAAGGTAATCCATTCCTTCAGCTGATCATTTGTGACAACATTTAAAGAAGCTGTTTGGTGATCGGATTCATAGTGCTTAATAAATAACGGTTCTTCCGCATCCTTTACGATGACTAGAAGCGCTGCATCAAAGTTATCCGTCTCAGAAGATACTTTATGTCTTCTTTCTACTATAATCACAGCTAATGTATCTGGATGACTTGCTCTCTCTTGATAAATAGGACGGAGAAGATTTTCCATAGTGATTCCTCCAATACTCGGGTGTAAGGTTCTTCTCTAATGCTATGTATTTCTCCTCATAGAATCAAAATTCCTTCAATACATGAAAAAAGATCGTTGAATCATTATAAGCAATTTATTCACAAAACTCTATAACTAATTCAAACAGAAAGGTAAAATGTGCTATATTGGAGATAAGGGGGACTAGGGATGGCGAAATACTCCAGTAAGATTAATAAAATCAGAACATTTGCACTTAGTTTGGTTTTTGTTGGTTTTTTGATCATGTATATCGGTGTGTTCTTCAAGGAATCGGTCTGGCTGTCGACCTTCTTTATGCTACTCGGCGTGTTATCGATTGGATTGAGTACAGCCGTTTACTTTTGGATCGGTATGCTTTCTACGAAGGCAGTCCGTGTCGTATGTCCAGGCTGTGAGAAGGAAACAAAAGTGCTTGGGCGGGTGGACATGTGCATGCATTGCAGAGAGCCACTTACACTCGATCCAGCATTAGAAGGCAAAGAGTTTGATGAATCCTACAATCGAAAAAAGTCATAAAAATAAGCTGACCATTCAACTGGTCAGCTTTTTCATTAATGATTTTCTTTTTTTGCACATTCTTGACAAGTGCCATAGATCTCCAAGCGATGATGACTTACTGTAAAACCTGTCACATGGGATGCAAGCTGTTCTACTTCATCAAGGCCAGGATAGTGAAAGTCAACGATCTTTCCGCAGTTTTCACAAATCGCATGGTAATGGTCAGATGTCGCAAAATCAAATCGGCTTGAGGAATCCCCATACGTTAATTCTTTTACTAATCCAGATTCCCGGAAGACTCGTAAATTGTTGTAAACCGTTGCTACACTCATATTAGGAAATTTTCCTTCAAGTGCCTTATATATATCGTCCGCGGTTGGGTGTGTCATAGAATTTACGAGAAACTCCAAGATGGCATGGCGCTGCGGAGTAATTCGAACACCGGTTTCTTTTAGAGCGTCTAAAGCATCTTTTAGTTCGTGAGCAGCCATTTCATCATGCACCTCTCTTTTCAAAAATATTCTTATATTATAATCTTTATAAATAGTGTACCCCCAGAGCCGAAACTTTGTCAATTACAATCCTCTTTTTTACCTATTCTTCTATACAAAAAAGACCGGCACGACTGCCGATCTCATCTCGTCAACATATTAAGCGTGAGCTTTCAGTTCCTCAAGCGCTTCTTCCACATGATCTTTCACCTTTACTTTACGCCACTCTTTCACAAGCTTTCCTTCTTTATTAATAAGAAACGTTGAGCGTTCAATTCCCATGTATTCCTTACCAAAGTTCTTTTTCAGCTTCCATACACCGAAAGCTTCAGACAATTTTTGTTCGTCATCTACAAGAAGCAGGAAAGGTAAGTCATGTTTTTCTTTAAACTTTTGGTGCTTGTCTTGACCGTCTGGGCTTACGCCGATAATCACAGCATCTAATTCCGCAAAGCTTTGATGGCGGTCACGAAAATCACAGGCTTCCGTTGTGCAGCCCGGCGTCATATCTTTTGGATAAAAATAAAGGACAATGTGTTTCCCTTTAAAATCAGAGAGCTTTACTTTCTCTCCATTATCACCAAGTAATTCAATATCAGGTACTTGCTGCCCCACTTCGATTGTCATGATACAATCCCTCCAACCTATTTTTTCATTAGCCTATCCAATTTCGAGAAGATATTCAACTAAGGACGCTTGCATCGGCATGTTAAAATAATGATAGACGACGTGATACGTTGAGATAGGAGGCTATTTATGAAATTCACCGAATCAGTAAAATTACATCAAGAGGCGCTGGAGCATATTGTTGGAGGGGTTAACAGCCCATCTCGTTCATATAAAGCAGTGGGCGGCGGGTCACCTGTTGCAATGGAAAAAGGCGAAGGCGCTTATTTTTGGGATGTTGACGGAAACCGTTATATCGACTATTTAGCAGCATACGGCCCAATTATTACGGGACATGCTCATCCTCATATTACAAAAGCCATCACGAAAGCAGCCGAGACGGGTGTCCTTTACGGAACACCAACGAAGCATGAAGTCACTTTTGCTAAGATGCTGAAGGAAGCGATGCCTGCTTTGGACAAAGTTCGTTTTGTCAATTCAGGTACAGAAGCTGTGATGACGACAATCCGTGTCGCTCGCGCTTATACAGGCAGAACAAAGATCATTAAGTTTGCCGGATGTTACCACGGCCATTCTGATCTTGTGCTAGTTGCGGCCGGCTCTGGACCTTCCACTTTAGGAACACCAGATTCAGCGGGCGTGCCTAAAAGTATTGCCAATGAAGTCATTACCGTTCCATTCAACGATATAGACAGCTACAAAGAAGCATTAGACCGCTGGGGTGATGAAGTAGCAGCTGTTCTTGTTGAGCCAATTGTCGGGAACTTTGGCATCGTAGAGCCTAAAGACGGTTTCCTGCAGCAGGTTAATGACCTGACTCATGAAAAAGGGGCTCTAGTCATCTATGATGAAGTCATTACAGCTTTCCGCTTTATGTATGGTGGTGCACAGGACTTGCTTCAAGTAAAACCTGACCTCACTGCATTAGGTAAAATTATCGGCGGCGGTCTTCCAATCGGCGCTTACGGCGGCAAAAAAGAAATTATGGAGCAAGTCGCCCCGCTTGGACCAGCCTACCAAGCTGGTACGATGGCAGGTAATCCCGCCTCGATCCTTTCTGGTATTGCATGCTTGGAAGTGTTAAAACAAGACGGGGTCTACGAACGTCTTGATCAACTCGGGGCCATGTTAGAAGAGGGAATTTTAGCCCACGCAAAAAAACATCAAGTAGATATTACAGTGAATCGCTTAAAAGGTGCTCTCACCATTTATTTTACAAAGGAAACGATTGTGAACTACGAGCAGGCTGAAAATACGGATGGTGAAATGTTCGCCCGTTTCTTTAAATTCATGCTCGCACAAGGTATTAACCTCGCTCCTTCTAAATATGAAGCATGGTTCTTAACCATTGCACATACTGAAAATGATATTTCTGAAACGCTCAAAGCAGTAGATCATGCGTTTGAACAACTGAAACAATCATAATGAGGAGAAAAACAGACGTAAATTCATGCGTCTGTTTTTTTATTTACCAGCTCTTGATTGTCAAAAGCGAGTGAATCTGTTACATTTTTTCTCAATACCTTCTTTTGATGTTTTCATGAACTTTCAAAAATCACTTGAATATTTCGGAAGACCGCTGTATATTACTTAGTTGTTTCATCAAAATATTTATGATATATGACAAGTGGTCATCTATTATCGAAAAGAAAGGAATGCAGGGACAAAACCAATGAAACTTGGAGCCCGTATTTTAAAAACTGGTATTGCCATTGTACTCGCGCTTTACCTGGCAACATGGCTTGGGTTGCCGACACCCGTCTTCGCGGGAATTGCAGCTGTATTTGCTATCCAGCCATCTATTTATCGATCATTTTTAACGATTGTTGATCAAGTGCAAGCCAATATTATTGGAGCAGCACTTGCCATTACGTTCGGTCTGCTTTTTGGCACAGGACCAGTCATCATCGGCTTAACTGCCGTCATGGTCATTGCGATTAATTTAAAGCTGAAGATTGAACACACGATTCCGATTGCACTCGTAACCGTCATCGCGATTTTAGAAAGTGCAGGGGATCATTTCCTTTCCTTTGCCTTAATTCGAACAGCAACTGTGGTGTTAGGCGTACTTTCTTCATTTTTAGTGAATTTGATTTTCCTGCCGCCAAAGTATGAAACAAAGCTTGTTCATCACATTATGGAAAATACGGAGGAGATTTTAAAATGGATCCGTCTAAGCTCCAGACAGTCAACTGATCATTCCACTTTAAAGGATGACATCGATCAAATAAAAGAACGTATGATCAAATTAGATCACATTTACTTGTTATACAAAGAAGAACGAAGCTATTTAAAGAAAACAACTTATGTCAAATCTAGAAAGCTTGTTTTATTCAGACAGGCAATCATGACGTCTAATCGAGCACTGTACTTGCTGAAAAAGCTTCATAAGTTAGAAAATGAAATTCATTTGATGCCAGAGCATTTCAGAGAGAGCTTAACAGATGAGATTGATTATTTACTTTATTGGCATGAACGTACCTTAATGAAATTTGTTGGAAAAATGAAACCGCAGGACGATGACTTCCAAAATGAATGCTCTCTTCGTCTTGAAGCATTAACGAAATCATTTATTCAGCACCAGCAAAATCAAGAAAACGACTTGCTGGATTACAATATGCTGAATGTGATGTCGAGTATTATTGAATACCGTGATGAATTGGAGCATCTAGATACTTTGATTACAAGCTTCCAAACATATCACCCAAAAGATAGTGAGATTGAGACAGAAGAAAAAGAAGCTTAAATAGAAAAGACCGATTCTTAGAATCGGTCTTATTTTATTTTCTTCATTTTAGGATCAAGGGTGTCTCTTAATCCATCTCCCATCAAGTTAAAACCAAGAACCGTCAGCATGATCGCAATCCCCGGGAAAAATAAAGTCCATGGCGCTTGTACGAGATAAGGTCTCGCATCTGCAAGCATTTTCCCCCACTCTGGACTTGGCGCTTGTGCACCTAACCCTAAAAATCCTAAAGCCGCCGCTTCAATAATGGCAGTACCAATCGCAAGCGTCGCTTGAACGATGACCGGCACCATACTATTTGGCAGAATGTGACGAAGAACGATGCGGCGGTGTGACATCCCGACTGCCTTTGCTGCTAAAACATATTCTTCTTGCTTAATGCTCAGCACCTTTGAACGAACGAGCCGGCCAAATGTGGGGACGTTAATAATTGCTATGGCAATAAGGGCATTTTGTAAGGAAGGTCCTAAGATGGAAACGATCGCAATCGCTAATAGAATGCTAGGAAAAGCGAGTAAAATATCAAATAGTCTTGAGATGACAGCATCCAGTAATCTACCGCCGTAACCTGCCATCAATCCAAGCAATGTCCCTAAAATAACCGACCCAAGAACGGAGAAGAAACCCACCCATAATGAAATCCGAGCTCCATGCACGACTCTAGAAAATATGTCTCTCCCGAAATCATCCGTACCAAACCAATGCGCAGCTGAAGGGGCACTAAATCGTTCGCCTAGTGACTGCTCGTTGATTCCATAAGGAGCAATGAGCGGTGCAAAGATTGCTAGGATCAGAAATAAAAAGACAATCACAGTGCCAATGACCGCCAGCTTGTGCTGAAAGAACAGTTTCATCGATTCAAGAATCAGTGATTGAGAGCGTTCTTCCTTTTGTTTAGGTGCTTGAAGCTCTTTTTGCGCTTCCATGTCGTCACTCTCCCTTCTCTAGTATTTAATCCTCGGATCAATGACTGCATACAAGATATCCACAATGAAATTGATCAGCACAAATATGAGCGCAACAACAAGAATGCCAGTTTGAATAACAGGATAATCACGATAGCTAATTGCATCGTAAATATACCGCCCAATTCCCGGCCAAGCAAAGATCGTTTCTGTTAAAATGGCTCCGCCTAGCAAGAGACCTGTTTGAAGACCAATAATCGTTAAAATCGGAATGAGCGCATTTTTCAGCCCATGCTGATAAATGATGAAAAATGAACGTACCCCTTTTGCTTTTGCTGTTCGAATAAAATCTGAATGAAGAACTTCCAGCATACTTGCCCTCGTAATCCTTGCAATAATCGCAGCAGGAATCGTTGCGAGAGCGGTACTTGGTAAAATTAAATGCTTGATGCTGTCAAAGAATTGATCAAATCGTCCTTGCAAAAGCGTGTCCAGCGTATGAATATAGGTAATCGACTCTACCGGATTTCTGACGTTTTCTCGTCCTGTAGTCGGCAAAATACCTAATTCAATCGAGAATAGCCACTGTCCCATTAAGCCTAACCAAAAAATCGGCATGGACACCCCAATGAGAGCAATAAACATGGCCACATAGTCAAAGAAAGAATGTTTAAACCATGCACTAATGATTCCGGCATTCACACCGACAATAATCGCCAGCAACATAGCGAAGAAAGTCAATTCTAATGTAGCGAATAAGTAAGGCTTCATTTCCTGGGCAATAGCCGCTCCTGTTCGTATGGAAGTCCCTAGATCGCCTTTTAAAAGCCCCAGCATGTAGTGACCATATTGTACGTACCACGGCTGGTCTAAACCAAGCTGAATCGTCAATTGCTCTACTGCTTCTTTCGTTGCCCGCTGTCCTAAGATGACCTGCGCCGGATTTCCAGGGATAAACCGAATAATAGAAAATACAACTAAGGTCATTCCGATCAGTACTGGAATGAGCATTCCTGCTCGCTTCATACAATAAGCAAACAAACAGCTTTCACCGCCTTTTCATTGTTTGGATAAGGGAGATCGAACGATCTCCCTTATTTGCTTATTCGAAATATACGTCAGTCAATGCTTCGGAACCAGTCGGATGCGGCTGGTAGCCTTTTAAATCTTTAGATGCGGCGAGCATTGGAATTGAATGGACTAATGGGATCCAAGGTGCTTCATCATGAATGATTTCTTGAGCTTCTTGATATAATTCATTTCGCTTCTTTTGATCCGTATCGGTCTGCGCTTCAATGAGGATGTCATGCATTTTATCGTTTTGGAAGAATGTATAGTTGTTACCGCCAATACTGTCTTTATCTAATAATGTGTAGATGAAATTATCAGGATCGCCATTGTCCCCTGTCCATCCTAATAAGAACACATCTGCTTCGCCTTTACTTGCTTTATCTAAATAAGTCGCCCAATCATATGTGACGATTTCGGCTTTGACACCAACTTTTTCAAAGTTTGACTGAATGACTTCAGCTACCTTCATCCCGTCTGGCATATATGGACGCGGCACAGGCATTGCCCAAAGCTTGATGCGAAAACCGTCAGGGAAGCCTGCCTCTTTCAATAGTTCTTTTGCTTTTTCCGGATCATATGGATATGGCTCAATCTCGTCATTGTAGCCTTCTAATGACGGAGGAAGTGGATTTTTTGCTGGTTCAGCAAGCCCTCCATAAAACGACTCGATGATTGATTCTTTATCAACTGCATAATTGAGTGCCTGACGAACCAACTTGTTATCAAGCGGCTTTCTAGTCACTGTCAGCCCGATATAACCTACGTTCATGGATGGTCTTTCAATCAGCTGGAGCGCTTTGTCTGTTTTAATGCCATCTAAATCGGACGGATTGACGCCATCCATTAAGTCGATTTCGCCTGTTTTAAGCGCATTTAAACGAGCAGAGTTTTCAGGAATAGAGCGAAAGATGATTTGTTTCAGTTTTGGTTTATCTTTTTGCCAGTAATCTTCGTTCTTTTCTAAGACAATACGGTCGTTTTGCTTCCATTCTTTAAACTTAAATGGTCCTGTGCCCACTGGGTTTTCTCTAAATGAATCACCGCTTTTTTCAACTGCTGCAGGACTAGCGATACCAAATGGTGACATGGCGATGTTTTTCAGAAATGTTGCTTGCGGGCGTTTGAGTTGAAATTCAATTTCATGCTCTCCTTTGACGATGATGTCTTTAATGACATGCCCTTTATCTTTTTTATAGCCGCCAAACATGCCGTAGTAAGGAAATTTTTCGGCATCTCCATTCATCCAGCGGTCAAAGTTGAATTTCACTGCTTCTGCATTAAAATCTGTGCCATCGTGAAATTTCACACCTTCTCTTAAGTAGAACGTGTACGATTTTCCGTCCTTCGCAACATCCCATTCTGTTGCGAGGCCCGGATGGATGGTCGTGTCTTTTTCACCGTAATTCAAAAGCTTTTCAAACATATTCTCAGTGACCTTGAAGGTTTCACCTTCTGTTGTTGTAATCGGATCAAGTGACGTAGAGTCCCCTCCTCTACCAAATACGAGAGTGTCTTTTGTGGCTTTTTCTTCTGATGTTGATGAAGATGAACAGCCCCCTAAAAATAACGCAAGTGCCAGCACAAAAATGAAACTACTGAATAACCATGTCTTCTTCATTGTGTTCCTCCTTTTGATATAAATAGCACGCAGCTGCATGGCCTGTTTCCTCCTCATACAAAGGCGGAACAGCTTGCAAGCATTGCGCCCACCTTTTTGGACATCTTTTATAGAAAGGACAGCCATCTTCTGACACCAGGGTGGATTCTTCCGCTGACACATCCTGCGTTTCCAGCACGTGATCCATATGTGGAATGGATTTCAGAAGAAGCGATGTATAAGGATGAAGGGGCTTGTGAAATACGTCCTCCGCAGGACCCATTTCTACAATACGGCCAGCATACATCACTGCAATTCGGTCGCTCATATACTTGACAACGCCTAGATCGTGAGAAATAAACAGATACGTCAGAGAAAGCGTCTTTTGCAATTCCAGCATTAAATTCAATATTTGCGCTTGAACCGATACATCTAAAGCGGAAACTGGCTCATCGGCAATCACAAGACTTGGATGAGTAATCAGCGCCCTAGCAATTCCAATACGCTGCCTCTGACCGCCGCTGAATTGGTGCGCATAACGGTCTCCATAGGATGGGTCAAACCCAACAATGTGCAGCATCTCTTTTACACGCTTTTGTCTTTCTGCTTTTGTTCCATGTTTATGAACAATGAGTGGTTCTTCTAAAATGTCTCTGATTTTCATTCGTGGATTTAAGGAAGCGTATGGATCTTGGAAAATCATTTGAATGTCTTTTCTGAAGGAACGCATGTCTCGTTCTTTCAGAAGCGTCACTTCTTTTCCTTTCATTTGGATTGAGCCAGAAGTCGGTTCGATTAATCTCATTAAGCTTTTGCCAAGGGTTGATTTTCCGCAGCCAGATTCGCCCACAATGCCGAGCGTCTCCCCTTCTTTCACGTGAAAGGACACTTGATTTAAAGCCAAAGTCGTCTGTTTGTGTTTAGAAAAAAATGCCGATGTGTCATAACGCTTCGTCAGTTGATTCACTTGCAACAGTGGGTGATTCAGTGTCTTCTCCTCCTTCCATTAGAAAACATGCGACGCGGTGATTGTGTGAAATGGATTGTAAAGATGGGTCTTTTTCAAGACATTGCGTCATTTGATATGGACAGCGTGGTGCAAATTGACAGCCGGACCGAATAGCTCCTGGCTTAGGTACATGACCCGCAATAGACATGAGTTTTTCTTTTTTCTCTTTAAATGATGGAACAGAGGCGAAAAGACCTTTCGTGTAGGGATGGAGAGGTTTTTGGAAAATACGGTCAACGGTTCCTTCTTCTACGATTCGACCGGCATACATAATCATGACACGCTGGCATATTTGCCGCACGACGCCTAAATCATGAGTAATAAATAAAATAGCAGTGTCCATCTCTTCATTTAACTTTTTGAGCAAACGAAGAATTTGTGCTTGGATGGTGACATCAAGTGCAGTCGTTGGTTCATCTGCAATCATGAGCTTTGGGTGACACAGCATCGCCATCGCAATCATCACACGCTGACGCATGCCGCCCGATAGTTCATGTGGATATTTTTTGAGTAATGACGCTGCTTGTTTCAGGCCAACCGTTTGAAGCAAATCTACTGCCTTCACTTTTGCTTCTTTTTGGCTGATAGCCTGATGTGTAAAAAGGGCTTCTGTCATTTGCTTGCCGATGGTCATGAGTGGATTGAGAGAAGTCATGGGTTCCTGGAAAATCATTGAAATGTCATTCCCTCTGACCTCTCGCCATTGTTTCTCCGAAAGTGACAGCAGGTTTTGACCTTCAAATTGTATATGACCTGTTGTTTCTGTTTGGTGATTCAGCCCCATTAAAGACATCGATGTGATGCTTTTCCCGCAGCCAGATTCGCCCACAATACCTAAGGTTTCTCCTTTTTGAATAGAGAATGAGATGTCATGGACGATCGGCACTCTCTGCTTTTTTTGCTGAAAGGCAATGGACAGCTGTTTGACATCTAGCAATACTTCTTGTTCTTTCACATCTTCACCACCCCGTCATACTTTTTAAAATTGTATTGAGACAAGCTGGGAAATATGTCATGTTTTTGACAAGCATAAAAAAGCCTATCCGCTAGAATCGGATAGGCTTCTACTAATTTAATGTTTGAATGGTAAATAGATGGCGATAGTGGCTGTCTCGGTTCATTAATTCCTCATGTGTTCCTTTTTCCACAATCTCGCCTTGTTCCATGACCACAATGAGGTCCGCATGTGTAATCGTTGATAAACGGTGCGCAACAATAAAAGTTGTGCGATCTTTTGCCAGCTTTTGCATCGCTTCTTGAATATAATGTTCACTTTCTAAATCAAGCGCAGACGTCGCTTCGTCTAAAATAAGCAGCGGTGGATTTTTAAGAAATACCCTCGCAATTGAAATTCGTTGTTTTTGACCGCCTGACAGCTTTACGCCACGTTCTCCTACCTTTGTGTCATATCCTTCAGGAAGAGACATGATGAACTCATGGGCATTAGCCGCTTTGGCCGCCGACACAATTTTCTCAAAGGATGCTTCTGGGTCTCCCACAGCGATATTTTCTTTAATGGTGTCACTGAATAAGAATGTATCTTGGAGGACCATCCCGACTTGATTCCGGAGGCTTCTTGCCTTGTACTCTTTAATATCAATGCCGTCAATTTCGAGTGATCCGCTTGTGACATCATAAAATCTTGGAATTAAGCTGACGAGCGTCGACTTCCCTCCGCCGCTCATTCCTACAAGCGCAACGGTTTGACCTTTTTCTACTTTCAAGGAGATATTGTGTAAAATTTCTTCCTGTGTATGTTCGTAACGGAACGACACATCTTTAAATTCTACCTCTCCTTTTAAGTGATTGGCTTCTTTTGCATTCGGCTTGTCTGTTACTTCATACGGTTCATCAATAAACTCAAAAATACGATCCATTGATGCTACTGACTGAGTTAAAGTCGTCGATGAGTTAATGAGACGGCGAATCGGGTTGTACATCCGATCAATGTAGCCGACAAAGGCAATCATTGTCCCAATTGAAAGCGACCCGTTAATGACGGTATAACCAGCAAAAGCAATGATGAGCAGCGGCGCAATGTCTGTGATCGTATTGACGACAGCGAATGTTTTGGCATTCCAATTCGTATGATTGATCGCTTTGTTTAAGAAATTTTTATTTTCATCGTGAAAATTCTCTTGTTCGTATTCTTCAATCGCAAAGCTGCGAATGACAGGCATTCCTTGTACTCGCTCATGCAGGTGCCCTTGTACCTCAGCCAGTGCCTGCGACCGCTCTTTTGTCAGCTTGCGAAGCCGTCCGTAAAAATACTTCACTGCTAACGCATACAGCGGAAAAATAATGACAGACACAATGGTGAGTTTAAGATCCAGTGTACACATAATGGCTATCACAATCAGGACGGTCATCAAATCAAGCCAAATGTTCATAAGCCCTGTGATGACAAATTCCTTTGTTTGCTCAACATCGTTGATGACCCTTGAAATAATTTCCCCTGTTCTCGTGTTGGCGTAATAACGAAGGCTCAACTTTTGAATGTGCGAGAACAGTTTTTCCCGAATATCAAATAATACTTTACTGCCTGTCCACTGCGCATAGTATTGTCTGTAGTACTCAACAGGCGGTCTCATCACTAAAAATAATACAAGCATGATTCCCATAATAATAAAGAGAGTGGATGTTTTTTCTTCAGCCGATCCAGAGCCTTGAATCACATCATCAATGACATACTTTAAAAGCAGAGGCAATGTTAAGGGGATCGAGAACTTAATCATTCCGATCACCATTGTCAATGCAATCTGTTTTTTATACGGTGTTACAAAAGCCATGTAACGTTTTATGACCCCCATGTAAATCTCCTTCCCAATCTATCAGTGCCTCTTATCCGTACGCAATCAAAAACCTGTTGGCTTTGAAAAGCCAAACAGGTTTTAGCTGCTGTTACTTATTTTGTATAACGCAAAAAACGTTCATACCACATATCCACAAATTCTGGAGCAAACGGTCCCTTCCGCTGGTGAATCCAATGCAGTAATGTATTTAGATGCTCTCGTAAGATACTATCGATTTCTTTTGGATAATTCATCTGCCTCTTATGATCTGCATATTCATCCTCATCCAAAATATTATACGTCATGTCCGGAAAGACTTTGACATCTAAGTCGTAATCAATATACTTAATCGCCTCTTCATCTGTCGCAAAAGGAGAGCTGATGTTGCAGTAATAATACACCCCATCATCTCGAAGCATCCCAATGACATTAAACCATTGTTTTGCATGAAAATAGCAAATAGCCGGTTCTCTTGTCATCCATGTTCGGCCATCGGATTCAGTCACCATTGTTCGATCGTTTGCACCAATGATACACAATTCCGTTGCTTTCAGAATGGTGGTTTCATTCCAAATCCTGTGGATCAAGCCATTATGTTTATAGCTTTGAATTTGGATGGTTTCTCCTTCCTTGGGATAGCCCATATTTTCTCCCCTACTTTCTATAACAAACAAACCTAACAGTCCAAAGACCTAATTTCCCAACTAAACATGTCTCTATTATATTATACCGTTACATCATTAAAAAATGAAATGAAAAAGCCATTCAACCCAATTGAACGGCACACTCTTTTACATCACGGTTGAGCTCTTCTCCATTTGTTTATACGAATTGATGACTTGTTCAGTCTGTTTTGTAAATAGTGTTTGGACTTTTTGCAGTTCCTCTCGTTTCTGTTTGATTTGATCATGAAGCTTATGCCGCTCTTCCTTTTTTTCACCTTGCAGCAATCGTTTTTCTGTCTCTAAGTACAGATCAAGTTCTCCTTGTACATCGAGCAGTTGATCCATAAGCTGCATTTGTTCTTTGACAAGCTGGTCGAAATCAGACATCTAACTCCTCCCTTTCATTCGTATCGACTTTTTGTATCTATACCATTTCTTGAAAGAAGGAAGAAGTCCTTTGACTGTTTATGTAGAGGTTTTACAGGTTTTGTCGGATGGTGGGGAGAGGCAAAAAGAAAAGCACTTCATTCGTAGATGAAGTGCTTCCCTTTGTTTCAGTGATTAGCTGTTTTGTTGTTTGTTTTGCTCAGCTTTTTGGTTGTATTTTTTTACGTGCTGTGCGTCAGTCTCGCTAGCAAATTCAGTGCCATATTGACCGCCTTGTGCAGCAGCTTGGTTTTGTTTTTTCACTTGTTGTGCGTTTGTTTTGTTTTGTTGTTTATCCATCATTATCACCTCCACGCACATTAATTTGTGCAGAAGGTGTACATCTTATTCATGATTTTTTTTAAACAAGCAAAGAACGTCCGCCATCGACGATAATCGTCTGTCCTCTAATCATATCTGCTTTGCCTGATACAAGGAATTCTACACTGTCGACCATGTCTTTAATTTCCACCATACGGCCTGCTGGTGTATTTTTCTTAGCGTCTTCTAATAGCTCTTCACGATTTGGGAAGTGCTTGAGTGCATCTGTATCAATGGCGCCGCCTGATACGGCATTCACAACGATATTTTTTTGTGACAGCTCAACGGAAAGGTAGCGTGTTAAAGCTTCTAGTGCTGCTTTAGATACACCGACCACCGTGTAGTTTTCAAGGTAGCGGATAGAGCCTAGTGAGCTAATGCTGACGATATGTCCGCCGCCGTTTTTCTCCATTAATTTGGCTGCTTCTTGTCCGCAAAATAACAAGGCTTTCGCATTGATATTCATGGTCCAGTCCCAATGATTTTCTTCAAGATCCATGATTGGACGCTGAACGCCAGATGCCGCATTGTTCACAAATACGTCTAAACGGCCAAACGTTTCGTCAATTTGCTGGAACATGTCTTTGATTTTCTCTGGCTGACCAACGTTGGCTTTGACAACTAATGTTTTAACACCCATCGCTTCAATTTCTTCAGCTGTTTCAAGTGCTGCTTTTTTGCTTCTTGCATAGTTAATGACAATGTCATATCCTTTTTCAGCCAGGCGAAGGGCTACTTCTTTCCCGACACCTCTACTGCTGCCTGTAATTAGTGCACATTTACGCTTGTTCATTATGGTTCATCTCCTGATTTGAATAGTTTTCGTCCATTCGCTTCACACTAATAGGAAAGTTCCTATTAGGAGGTTACATTCATGTATGTCGGACGCGATTTAAGCCAGCTTGGCATGATGTCAAAGGATCAATGGAAAGATACTGAGCTTGCTTTTTTTCATCATGCTTTCCAACAAATTTTACCTTATTTAAACGAAGAAGGGCAATCTAAGTATCGAGAAATCATTTCTGAAATTGAAAACCGCGGGGGTCTGCACCGAAATGAAGCCGATTATACCCATGGTACAACGGTTAAATATGACTAGGTTGTTCAAGAGCCATCTTCCATATTTTTTGATGTGAGACTGGCAAAGCATATGCCTCAAATTCTTCTGTTGTGACTTTTTTCAGCATCGTGTCATCAGATACAGAGTTCACACGTCCAAAGAAAACAGAAATATTCCAGATGAGGTGGGTAAATACATGTTGAATGGTGCCTTCTAAATCACCAAGTTCTGCTTGTACACCCGCTTCCTCTTTTAAGAAATCAATCAGCTGCTCTTTTTCCGTTTTTCTTCCCTTCATTGTTTCCATGTTTGGGAACTCCCATAAATTCGCAAGCAGACCTGTACTTGGACGCTTATGAATATAGAGGTGGCCTGCATCATCAAATAACACCGCTGCTGCCATTGATTTCGCAGTCGGCTTTTTCTTTTTACTTTTCACCGGCAGCTCATGCTGAACGCCTTCCTCAAGTGCTGAGCAATGCATGTTTACAGGACAAATGAGGCATGCAGGAGAGGTTGGGGTGCAAATAAGTGCACCTAGCTCCATTAGCCCTTGATTGAATTCTGACGGCTTTTCCCGGGAAATGAGCTGATCAACCGCAAATTCGAAAATGTTTCTCGTTTTTGGTTTTGCAATATCATCCCATATGGACAAGATACGGGAAATGACCCTCATCACGTTGCCGTCTACCGCAGAGTATGGCTTGTTATAGGCTATACTCAGCACTGCGCCGCTCGTATACGGGCCTACACCTTTCAGTTTTGAAAATTGTTCTTTCGTATCAGGGACAACGCCCCCGTAGGATTCATAGACTTCTTTCACAGCTGCCTGTAAATTACGCACTCGTGAGTAGTAGCCAAGACCTTCCCATGCTTTCATGACCTTTTCTTCATCAGCTAAAGCAAGATCTTTCACCGTCGGGAATTGCTCCATAAACCGATTGAAGTACGGAATGACCGTATCCACTCTCGTTTGCTGGAGCATCACTTCTGATACCCAGACGCGGTATGGATCTTGATTTTCACGCCATGGAAGTGTACGTTGTTCTTTTTCATACCAATCGATTAAATCATGCTGAAAGCCCGCAATATCTTTGCGGTCCAGCTTTTCTTGAATGTCTTTCATATCTATACTCCTTCTCATTGGACCGAGGGCTAACGTTCTGAAAAGAACCTTATTTGTTGTATACTGTTTGTAGATACGTTAACATGTTACATTAAATCGGGATAAAGCAAAAGTGATTTTGCACATAGTCTTGAAGAGAGACGTATACTTTGTATGATTGTTCCTAAGCATGACAACTAGGAGGTAATCAATTGGATACTGGTACTCATGTAGTAATGGGCATTTCTCTTGGGGGACTTGCGCTTTTAGATCCAGCCGTCAGCGCAGATCCACACATGGCACACGCCGTGATGATCGCGACCATCGCCGGCTCCCAAGCACCAGACATTGATACTGTGCTAAAACTAAAAAATAATGCAGTTTATATAAGAAATCACCGGGGATTTACTCATTCCATTCCGGCTGTACTGTTTTGGTCATTGCTAATTCCGGCTGTGATTTTCCCATTTGTGCCGGGGGCAAATTTACTTCACCTTTGGTTATGGACACTATTAGCCGTCGTGCTTCATGTGTTTGTCGATATTTTCAATGCTTACGGCACGCAGGCCATTCGTCCATTTTCAAAGAAATGGGTAGCGCTTGGGATCATTAACACGTTTGATCCGTTTATCTTTTTTACACATCTTGTCGCCATTGTCGTATGGGCGATTGGCGGGCATCCCGGCTATACGTTCATTACGCTGTATGCCGTGATTTTCTGTTACTATATCGTCAGGGTCATCATGCAGCTTCAGATTAAACGTCAGCTTCGTGAACGATTCGATGAGATTGAGGAAATAATCATTTCGCCTACAATGAAGTTTAGACAATGGCGTATTGCTGTGAAATGTAAATCCTCTTTCCATGTTGGACGCAGTATGAATGGTGAGATCATCATTTTAGACACCTTTAACCGTGTGCCGGTCCCTGATACTGAGATTATGAAAATTGCCAAACAGGATGAAAACATTTCAGCCTTTCTCTCCTTCTCCCCTGTCTACCGGTGGGAAGTAGATAAATACAAGGATCATTATGAGGTACGGTTCATTGATTTGCGCTACCGCAGCAAAGGTCACTATCCTTTTGTTGCGATCTGCCATATCGACATGGACCACCAAATCAAAAATTCCTATACCGGCTGGATTTTCAGTGAAGAAAAACTGCAAAAAAAATTAAGACTCGGCTCTGTGTGAGCGAGTCTTTTTTTGTGCTTACATCTTCGTCATATATTCCACAATAAACTCCCAAAAGCCAGGTCCTTCTTGGTAAATCAGCCGGTCTATTTTTTCGATGAGTTTGATGTAGAGTTCTTGTTCGAGGTCTTCTCTTTCTTGATATGCCGTGTTTTGTAGTTTCTTTTTGATCATGGGTGTGAAGGTTTCAATGAGTTCTTCCATTTCTCCATTGGTCATTTTGTCTTCTTGCACGGACATCTCCCCCTGTTTCTTCTTTTAGTTTGTTGAGCGCTTTTTTGTGGATGTTTGAGATGTTTTGTCTTGATTCGCCCAGCCGGTCGGCTATTTCTTTCATTGTTTGACCTTCAACATAAATATGGGTTAAAACCATTTTTTGTTTGTCTGTGAGCTGCTGATAGGCCTTGTACAATCTTGGGTCTTGCAGGTGCTCCCCTAAGTCTTGTTGGTTAAAGAGCACAGCTTCATACGTATCTGTTTGAACAGGGTCTTTCACTTCTTGCGTATCAGGATGATCGAGTATGAGCGGAAAACGCTGCTGCTTTTTTTTCACTCGTTTGTCAAAGTCGACTGAAAAGATGCGGATCATTGTGGAAATATACTTGATGATGCGGATTTTTTGATAAAACTGCTTGAACTCGGAATCTAGTTTTTTCGCATTTTCTTCGTTTGGCTCTTCCATGACTTGCCGGAGCAACTGCTGGTTTTTAGGATTGCTTAAAAACTGCTGAATGAGCGGGTGATCAACGATTTCCTTCCATTTTGCTTTCAATAACAGCCGATAATCCATGTGCATCCTCCCCTTTGTTCTCTCTACTTGCATTAAGTGGACAAAAGTTAAAAAAAGTAAACTTTGTGAAACGGGTCTAATGGTTCATTTTCTCCCCCTTTGATTTCCTATTTCTTCTTTCATACCACTTATAGAGAAGACGAGCATCCGCTGGGAGGTGAGACAAATGGAGACCTTTTTTTCGGAGGAATGGCTGAAGCAGCTCGGTCAGGCTGGCTTTCCTGCCATTTTGACGGTTTATTTGCTGACACGTTTTGAACGAAAGTTTGATGAATTAAGCAAGCTCATCCAACGATTGGTCGCTGTTCAAAAAAATGATGAATCAGATTGACATCTTCTTGATTCGTTTCACCTTATGAAAACGAGGGCGAAATGAAAGGCCTTTTGTCACCTCACACAATACGATGTTGAAAGGGGATTTTATCATGAGTGAAAAGCAAAATGGTGTACCGCAGCCGATTCGAGGAGAAAAAGGAGCAACGGTCAAAATTCCACGTAATCTCGAGCGAGACAGACAAAACCCAGATATGCTCACGCCACCAGAAACCGATCATGGAACGGTTCCCAACATGAAATATTCTTTTTCTGATACGCACAACCGTTTAGAAAAAGGCGGTTACGCAAGAGAAGTCACGGTACGTGAACTGCCAATCTCTAAAAGTCTTGCCTCTGTGAACATGCGGCTAAAACCTGGTGCAATTCGCGAGCTGCACTGGCATAAAGAAGCGGAATGGGCGTACATGATTTATGGGGAAGCCCGAATTACATCGGTTGATGCAGAGGGGCGGAATTTTACAGAGGATGTGACTGAGGGAGATTTATGGTACTTCCCTTCTGGCTTGCCGCACTCTATTCAAGCACTTGAACCAGGAGCGGAATTCTTGCTTGTGTTTGATGATGGTTCCTTCTCTGAAAATAGTACGTTCCAAGTGACTGATTGGCTTGCGCATACCCCAGAGGAAGTCGTTCTCCAAAACTTTGGAATGACAAAGGAGCAATTTGAAAAACTGCCAGAGAAAGAGAAGTATATTTTCCAAAAAGGAATTCCTGGTTCCCTTGAGTGTGACAAGGTTAAAACAGAGCAAGGAGAAGTCCCGAACTCCTTTAAATATGAGCTGTTAAAGCAAGAGCCTATTACGTCAAGCGGCGGACAAGTGTGGATTGCGGACTCTACCAATTTCAAAGCTTCTAAAACGATTGCCTCTGCTCTTGTGAAAGTTGAACCAGGTGCCATTCGTGAGCTGCACTGGCATCCAAATACGGATGAATGGCAATATTTCATTTCTGGAAAGGCACGAATGACGGTCTTTGCTTCTGATGGACATGCGAGAACCTTCAACTATCAGGCGGGAGACGTTGGCTATGTGCCATTTGCGATGGGGCATTATGTAGAAAATACAGGCGACGAACCGCTCTATTTCTTAGAAATCTTTAAGAGCGATCATTATGCAGACATTTCACTCAATCAGTGGCTTGCGGTCACACCGAAACAGCTTGTTTTGGATCATTTAGATCAAGGCGAAGAATTCTTGAAATTGTTTGATACAGAAAAACACCCTGTCATCGCTGCACCTAAAAAAGAGGATTAATTCCACCTTCCTGCAAAAAGGCTGTCCTTTTTGCAGGTATCTTCATGTAAGGGAGTGTTGTTTATCCATGCAGCAATCTATTCACGCTTTATGGCAAGGGGTGAAATGCCTGATAGCGCTATCAGCTGTCTGTTACATATTTTTGTTGTTTTGTGTACTGTTCTTTCATTTGACGGGTGCTTTTTATCAATCGGTTTTATCGTTGCTTCTGTTTATGGGCATCTACGTTGTACTCGGGATCTCTTTTGAACATCTGGAACACGTGCTCATGTGTTTTGTTCGTAAGTGTCGGTCCAAAAAACGATCCATTGTTTTCTATACCGTTTTATTTCACCTTTTGTTTATTTGGGGTGCTGTCTACTTATCAGATGAATTAGTTGACGGCATTTTGCTGACTACTTCTGAAGAAATTCTCTTTGCGCTAAGTCTTTGGTTATTTCATTTTTTGTTTGATTATGCGACGTTTCCATTTGAGAAAGAAGCTTCGTGACGCTCTATCGTCTTTCTGTAGAGAGTACTTTTTTAATCTGCTCCATATGATGGAGATCATGTTTAATTAAACCTTGAAAATAACTTAATAACGTCAGCTCGGTTTGACCGATCAAAAAGGATGTATTCCAGCGAGATGCTTCGATTTTCTTCATTTCTTGAACCAATTTTGTTCTAACAGCAATAAATCGCCCGATCGTCTCGCTTCTCTCTTCCTTTCTTGCTCTTTCGGCTGACTGCCGGTTCATTTCATGCACATCAGGTGCCTGAGGTAACGCTTTATTGTTCCAAAATTCCTTTAGGCGATCGTCTAAAATAAATTCATCCCATGGAACGAAATGTGCGATGATCTCAGCAATGCTCCACTTTCCATCAGCGATGGCGCTACGCCATTCTTCTTCTGTTACTTTCGTTAGTGACTGTACCCATTCAAGGGTGTGTTCATAGTGTTTTATCACGGTGTCTTTGTTCATGTTTTGTTATCCCCTTCATGTTTTTAAAAGAAGTTGATCAGAAATTGGTTAGTTTCATTCTTGCTAAATCATTTATAACATATTATCATATACTTTAATTACCAAATGAAAAGGGGGAATTGTGATACGCTGTCCTATATGAAAAAGCTTATTTTTTTGCGCCAAAATAAACCGACCGGTCTGTTTATAAAAAGGGAGGAAAAATGATGAAATCTCAAAATGTGATCATTATCGGCAGTGGTGTAGCAGGATTGGCTACTGCTTTATTTTTAAAAAAGGCTGGAATGGAAAGTACGATTTATGAAAGCAGGTCAGATGAAGAATTAGAAACAGGAGCAGGTTTTTTACTATCTCCGAATGGGGTAAAGATTTTGGATGGAATCGGGTGTAAAAATGAAGTGATAGCAAATGCAACAGTGATAAAGAAGATCCAGCAAATAAACAGTGAAAATGAAATAGAAGCGATCTTTCACAATTATAGTGAAAAATATTATGATGCCCCTTTACTGAACGTCATGAGAGACCAAATCATCAAATCACTTTTAAAAGAAGTTCACCGCCAAGGAATAGAAGTGAAATACAACAAAAAGTTAACCTCGATCAAACAGCAGCCTCATTCCGTTCAGGCTCTTTTTGAAGATGAAACTGTGATAACAGGTGATATCGTAATAGGAGCAGATGGAACTTTTTCTAAAACAAGAGAGGCTATTGCGTTTAATGCTAAATTAGACTATAGCGGTTTTTGGGGACTACAAGGAGTATCGTTTGTGAAGGATTTTGTATTGGATGAGGCAACAAGTTATTTTTACAATGACGGAAACTTTCAATTCATTTTTGGGAAAGCGCATCCAACAAATAAAATGAATATTTTATGGCAAGCTTTCTCTCAGTGTCCTGAGAAGTTACCTACAAAACATTTTGAGAAAGCCAATCAAGAAACCATCCGACAGTTATTATATAAACAAATGGAACATTGGAACATTCCTAAACACCTTTCTGACATCATCGATCATACAAACATGTTCTTTCCAAGAAGTATCTATGAAATAAAGGATTTTCCTGTGTGGTCAAAAGGACGTGTTGTTCTTGTAGGTGATGCGGTACATACGGCGAACCCTTTTGTTGGTCAAGGAGCATCGTATAGTCTAGAAGATGCCATGCTCATAGCAAAGATGCTAAGGGATCATGATTATCGAGATGCGTTCTATTATTATGAAAAGGATCGAAGAAAGAGGACAGAAGAATTGAATGCGCTATTTCAGCACATGAGTATTCAAAACGATATTGATAAAAAAATGAACGAATACACGATTGAATGGGATGAAGAAACTTACGTATGAGATGAAAGATAAAAAAACACCACTTATGCTGAAAAGTGGTGTTTCTTGTTTTTTCTCCGTGCATATAAAATCGCAACGATCAAACTGACGAGTGAAATCAATGCGAGAATTCTGATATAAGGCGGATAGTAGGTTAGCACGATCTCGTTTTTGCCTTTTTCTATTGGAAAACCGATAAACGCATAATTGGCTTGTTCAATATCGGTTTGATGGCCGTTCACCGTGAGCTCCCAGCCTTTTTCATATGGAACAGGCAGAATCATATAATCATCGCCGCGCTTGTTCTCATAAGAAATCGTAAAGCGGTTATTTTTAAGTTTCACCTGCTGGCTGCCATCATCCTGTTTTTCTTTTTCATATGCCCGCGCAAGGGTGCGGTAAGGCTCATGATACAGCTTTAATTGACTCAGCTCATACGTCCCTTTTGGCACTCGTATGGAAAGGATTTTTTCCGCAGGGACTCGGATCGTCACGTCATTAACGCCTGTTTTGTAGATAGACGTATTGCTTTTGCGTGATGTGACGTAGTCATCCACAGATAACTGAAACCCTTCGTTACGGTCGGTCCGCTTCACATAAAAGCTCACATACACATCCCCCACGCGAGCGATATCATCTGGAAGGGTGATATTCAGCCCGCCCGTTTTTCCGTATACATCAAGCACGCCATTTTCGTATACCGCTTGTTCAGTATGAATGTTTGTATCCTTTATTCGATCAGCCGATTGGTCGATTTCAGCATTTCCTTTTTTGTTTAAGATCACACCTTGCAACATCGCATGTTCTTTATCAAGTGCTGACGCATGCTCTAGTGACTTTTCTGAATAGACGGTACTCGTTGTTCTTGCAAATGGGAGCGGACGTGTATTTTCATACACTTCATAATGTTCGCTTTCCAATATGGGCTTAAAATAAACCGGCGGTGAGAAAGACATCGATTTGTCTCTCATATAATACTTCCCGTAGGTCAGACTGTATAAATTCGCCCTGTCCCCCATTGTTGCATACCGGCTGACACTTTCCCGTCCCATATCAATTTGCAGGTCATTCCAGTAGAAATGGAGCAGATGCTGATTCAATATACTTGAATACGCACTCATGCCTTGAAAGCCTTCAAATAACGGGGTGTTGTTGCGCACGCCGTTCATCCAATCAATCCGGGCAAGCGGATCTTCTTTTGAGCGGCTTTGAATCTGCTGAATGAGCTTCATTTGCTCATGTCCAGCATACGCCTCACTATTCAGATACGTATCTGATACGCTCTTAATATTGCTTCTTTCAAATAAGTAGCCCTGCTGATACACGCCTGCTGTCAGTAAGCTCACAACGATGAGCACAGCTGAAAAGAGACGAAGGTGCAGACGTTTCCCCGCATGTATCGAGAGGAAGAACAAGCTGATCACAAGTAGTCCTATTCCGGTAAATACAACAACATCCATATTTCCCTTTGCTCGTTCTGAAAGGGCGACTGCGAGAAGGAATACAATCCAAGCGCCTAAAACCGCACGTTTTTTCCACTTCCACTCCATTTGCGAGAAATGCTTGATGGTGATGGCTACGACTGCTCCGACTGTAAAAGCAAGAATGTATTCAAATCTGTACTGCGGTGCAGAAAAACCATTAAACACGCTCGCCATCTTTGGACTGTAGTGAAAAATGATCAGCAGAACACTGATCGATGTGAACATGAAAAACCATCTGTTCCGGTATAGCGGAACGAGAAACAGACAAATCAGAAAGATGACCGGCAATAAATACACCCTGCTTGTAAACAGCAGATGATCATGCAGCTCGAACCAAGGAATTGCCTGTTCATACGGCGGTCTTACATTATTGAGAAAGCCGTAAACAGACGGGATAAAAAAGGCAGCACTGATCCCAAACGATAACAACGTAGAAATCGCAAGGGTCCAGAACACCTTCCAGCCTCGCTCCTCGCTTTGAAGCTTAATCATATATCTGAAGACGAGATAAATGGCTAAAAAGATAAAGTGAATGTAAGCAAAGTAAAAATTATTGATCAGCATGAGACTGCAAGCCGCAATAAACCATGCTGGCTTGCCTGTTTTGAAAATACGTTCAACCCCAAGCACAAGCAGCGGAAGCCACATCATGCTGTCGGTGAAAAACTCCCAAAACGTTTGATGCCGAAAGTACACAATAGACAGTCCGTAAATACCGGCACCTGTCAGCGCCCCCAGCCTATGCTGCACAATCGAAAGGAGCACACGATATGCGATGAACAGAATGACTGTCAGCTTGATCACACTCAGCCAAATTACAGCATTTGCCCAAAAGTGAATGTCTGTTGACTGTATAAGGTGAAGCGCATTTAACAGCCAGACAACAGCGACTGTGACCATAAAGACCATCGACGTTGTAAAATAATAACCTAATTGCGTATATGTACCGCCGCCTAGACCAAATTGATAGGAATAAAAGAAGTTTCCTTTGACGTATTCGTCATACAGTAGCTTTTTAAACGGGAGCATTTGCGAAATGCCATCCCCATCTCCCGTCATATATCGGTCTTGCGTATATTCATATAAGAAAAAGGAGTGGCCTAATAAAGCAAGAATGAGGCACATTCCAATGAGTATCCATCTACGTTTCATCATCTAAATCCTTTCTCCAAAAGATCCACTGTTCTTTGAAACAAAACAACCCAGCAAGCGATTCGTGCTTGCCGGTTATTTGACTCCACGTTATTTAAATAACTGCGTTAACACTCGGTCTTGTTTTTTTGAGCTTGTCTCTTGTTCCATGACATTTGATTCTTGAATTAAGTAATGCGGCCTCTTTTTCGTTTCATAGTAAATTCGGCCAATGTATTCTCCAATCACACCTAGACTCAAGAGCTGGACACCACCGAGGAAAAGCACAGCTGAGATTAAAGTGAAATAACCCGGTACCATGATGCCCGTTCTGACGATTTGAATAAAGGTCGCCACGATGTAAATCAAAGAGAGAAATAAGATCAAAATACCCGTATAAAAACAAATACGCAGCGGGCGGTTGTTAAAGGAAATGACACCATCAATCCCGTAGTTAAATAATTTCTTCAGTGACCATTTTGTATCACCATGCTGTCTTTCCACATTTTCATAATAGATGACCTTTTCTTCAAAGCCAATCCAGCAAAAAAGCCCTTTTGAAAAACGATTTCCCTCTTTCAGCTGAAGCAATGCGTCGATCGCTTGACGGGAAATTAAGCGGAAATCTCCTACACCATCACGCAAGTCCACTTCGACCACCTTGTTCATCACTTTATAATACATCGATGATAGGTAAGAACGAAGCTTGCTGTCCCCTTTACGGTTTCGTTTGGCAATGACTTGATGATAACCTTCTTCGTAGCCTCTAACAAAATCCTGAATCAAATACGTTGGGTGCTGCAGGTCGGCGTCCATAATGATCGCAGCTTCCCCTTTTGCATGCTCAAGACCTGCTAAAATTGCAGCTTCTTTCCCAAAGTTACGAGAAAAGGAAATGTATTTGACTTTTGCACTTTTGTGAGAGAGCTCTCTCATGTATTGAAGCGTATTGTCTTTGCTTCCATCATTCACAAAGATGATTTCAAAGTCATAATGAAAATCGCGAAACTCTTCCTCGAGTGCCTCAAAGATTCGTCTGATGTTTTCACCTTCATTGTAAGAAGGAATTATAACAGAGAGCAGTTCCCGTTCCATATCGCACCTTCTCTTCACTTTTTTCACATAGTCTGTTATGTTCATTATTCCTTTTTTGTCAGAAAACGAAACCCTTTTTTATTATCCATAAATTTCATGTATCCTTAATCGTTACATTATATCAGAGTTTTATTTCCAGTGATTTTCACCAACATGAATTTAATGTAATTTTAAGTTTATCCATTGTAAAAAGCCTGTAATTTTGATCACAGACTGGGTATTGTTTCATAAAATTGTTTGGTCATTTATATATTTTCCTGTTTGTTGAAAAAGATGAGTCGAAGTGAAAAGGGCAACCCTTTTAATGCAGTAGCCCTTTGTCGTTTTGTTGCAGATGCTCATTTGCCTTCGATTGTTTATTTTGAAATAAATGCAGCTGAGCGCCGTAGCTTTCGATCCATTCTCGGACAATCCGTTCAGTCGTTTCCTGTCCTTTATATTTGCGGCCAGCCTTTGCATAGGTTGTTTCAAAATCACTCCAAAGGAGCTCTACCCATGTACGTGCTTCTTCATATGTGAGCATATTGTTTTTTTCCATTAGTTGTTCGGTTAATCGCTCAAAATATTGTTCCATACTGGTTCCTCCTTCATCTAGCAGAAAGTGCCTTTTTAAAAAAATCTCTTTTTTCATATACTACCCTTACGTCTTCAAAAGACGCAAATGATTTGTATTGTTTGGAGGGAATCAGTATGCGTAATAAAGCAAAGGGCTTTCCAAATCAAGTGAATCACAAGTTTGAAGGCGAACCAGGGGCCACAGATGCTTATGCGTCTAAAAGGCCGAACGGTGAGACGAATACACGTCCACAGGAACGTATGAGGGCATCAGGGAAACGCTAATTTTTCCAAAGGGAGTGCTTGAGATATGAGTTCAAATGGGAAATCGTATATGGAAGACTTTGTTCAATTAAGAACAACCGCTTACCCTCAACCATGGGCGAATGCTAAACATTCTGCCTCTCAGGTCAACGGAGAAACGCAGCAAACGCAGCACGACATCGTACTTCAGAACAACGTCCGTAAACAACGTTCGAAGTAAAGAAAAGGACTGATCTCTAGGGATCAGTCCTTTTACTTTTTACGTCAGGCAAATGGCTATTAATCAGTCCTTTTGCGTAAGCATTGAAATCGGCAGAGCATCTTCTTTATTTGGCGCTGAAACTCTGTAGCCCCAAGCAAAAACACCATTTAAATACTCCACATAAAACTGCTCGTCTGTATCTTTGATGTGATAGGTCGTTTTCGTCTGAATAGCAGCTGGATCTAATAAATAGGCTTTCGCCATGTCAATTTTCCGCTCCAACACGGCATATTCATTCACAATGCCTAGCTGCTCAGCTTTTCTTGCTTTTTCAGAAAGAGCGGCAATCTCCTGCTTTAATTCGTATTCTGTCATTTCACTATAGCGTTTTTCCATCTGTCATTCCCCTTTGTCTAAAACGTGATCAATTGTATCAAGATCAAATCCTTTTCGGTAAAGGAATTGCTTCACTTTCATTTTTTTCTCAAATGATCCGTCATAACCTACCTTGCGTTTTGCCTTCTCAAGCATATAGTGAAGGGCTTCTTCTTCCTTTTCCTCTTCTTGTCCATCATAGGCTTCTTGAAGGGCTTTATCAATGATATCAAATGAAAATCCTTTTCGCTGAAGCTGCAATTTGATACGCTGTTCAATTTCTTTTGCGGACCGGTTTTTCTCTTTCTTAACCAGCTTTAGCACTTGTTTCACTGCTTCCTCTAGCTGCAAATCATTCGGATATTGCGATAGTGCTTGTTCGATGGTGTCATCGTCTATGCCTTTCAGCTTTAATTCTTTTTTTAGCACTGACGGGCCTTTGCTATTCGTTTTTCGGTGGGTGCTTACATACGCTTCTGCAAATTCAAGATCATTTACATACTTATAATGTTTTAATTTGTGTATAATTTCACTAATAGCAGGTGCTGGTATGTCTTTTTTCGTCAAGTAATCGGTGACTTCTTTCACTGATCTCATCCGATACGATAAATAATCGACGGCCTGCTGAAATCCTTTTTTTACTGCATCACCGAATTGGATCTCTATGATATCGGCTTCGTCCAGCTCTTTTCCCTTTTTCAAATCATGCTGGACAAGCACATCTAGATCAACGCTAAAAGCGTACTTTTCATCAAGAAAGATGTTCACGCGTTCTGTATTGTTTTTCTGAGCAGAGATTTTCGTAATATAGGGCATCCTGTGATCACTCCTTTTTTCCAACAGTCAGGATGTTTCTTCTGATTCAAAATCGTGAAAGATATAGGTATGTATATGAGAGGAGAAGATGTCAATTGAATATCGCCATTACCGGAGGAACCGGGTTTATCGGCCAGCATGTCACAAAGGTGCTCGCAGCTGAAGGACATCATCTATATATTTTAACAAGAAATCCAAAGGAATCCGAACAAAATCATTTACATTACGTCCAGTGGCTGACAGATGGTGCGGCCCCTGAACATGAATTGCCTGCCATCGATGTATGGATTAACCTTGCTGGAAAATCCATTTTCACACGCTGGACGGACAAAGCAAAAAAAGGCATTCTCTCCAGCCGTATTCAATCCACACAAGAAGTGAGACGCATTATAGAAGCGCAGGAATCGAAACCATCTGTGCTCATTCAAGCAAGTGCTGTCGGTATCTACGGCACTTCCAAGACAGAAGACTTTACGGAGGAGGCCCCTCCAGCCGATACAGACTTTTTAAGTCATACATCTAAACTTTGGGAAGCTGAAGGGCAAAAAATTGAGGCGCTCGGTATTCGCACGGTTTATACACGCTTTGGGGTAGTGCTAGGAGAAAAAGGCACACTTCCTCTTATGACCTTGCCATACAAGCTGTTTGCCGGTGGAACGATTGGCTCTGGCTCGCAATGGGTATCTTGGGTTCACGTGGAGGATGTAGCACATCTCATTGCGTATGCCATTCAACATGAACACATATCAGGTCCACTCAATGTCACATCTCCAAATCCTGTTCAAATGAAGCAGCTGGGGCAAACTATTGCATCTACCCTTCATCGCCCTCACTGGCTGAAGGTGCCGTCCTTTGTTATCAAAACCGCACTTGGCGACATGTCATTGCTTGTATTAGAAGGCCAACGTGCTCTGCCGAAAAAGGCACTGCTTTCTTCTTATGAATTTTTGCACCCTGAGCTAAAAGAAGCGATTTTGCATTCAGAGGAATAAATTTTGTCAAAAACACCCATCCTTTTAAAAATGAGATGAGGGGGCGATTTTGATGAAGAAAAAAGAACACCAGCCGACTTCAAAACTGAAGAAAACCCAGGAAGTTCTGTATCAACAGGAATTCAAAAAAGCGGAAAGAGCAGCAGAAAAAAGAAACAAATAAAACGGATATTCCTCTTTTACAAGCACATAACTAAAGTGATCTTGTAAAGGAGGGAAAAGCTTTGAAAAAAGACCAACACAAAAAATCCAACCACCAGCTTGCGGCACAAGAGACGGATGGCGAATATGTTGAATTTTCCAAAGAACTTGCAGATCCGAATGACGTAAAAGCGATGGCACGTATGAAAGCAGCCGATCAGCGTGCCAAAAAACAATAAGTAAAAAGAAACAGACCTTATCAAAAGGTCTGTTTTTATTTGATTTCAGTTAGCAGGCTTGATGCCTTCTGACGTGACTTTTCCTCAGGCACCTCTTCTGGATAACCAATGTGAAGAATCGCAGCAAAGCGTTCGTTTTCCTTTAATCCCATATCCTGTTGAAACCCTTTGTCGTATAAAATACGGCCGCTCTTCCATACCATACCGATTCCTTGATCCCAAGCCAGCAGCTGGAAGTTTTGAATGAGCGCACTCACAGCGGCAAAATCATCATTTCTCACAACTGGATTTTCGTCTTCTTTTAGAACAACAAGTAAAAGTGCTGGTACTTTAGAAAAATAATCTCTGTACTGATTGATCTTTTCTTCTTTTGCGTCTGGATTGTTGCGTTTAAAGAAAGCAATAAACCGCTCCACAAATACCTCTTTTGCTTCATCCGTCACTGCATATAAAAAACGCCAAGGTTCCGTGATTTTATGATTGGGTGCATAGACTGCATCCTCTAATAATGGCTGAAGCTGCTCAATGCTCACCGGCGTTTCTTTGAATTTTCGAATCGATCGTCTATATCTGACAGCGTCTCGAACCGTTAACGCTTCTGTTTGTTGTTTTGTTTCTGGCATATATGTCATCCTTTCAATCAACCTTAATTGAAATTGATTCTCATTCACATTATAAACATGATCATGTGTTGTTTGCAAATAGGACCTCACCTCTCTGCTAAAAAGTTGTTTGACTTTTTCAAGTAATGTTACAATCATATTACGTTTTAAACAAATTTTGAGAAAAAAGCCAAGATGATGAAATGATTTCAGGTATTTCCACTTTGTCTCATGCGGCTATTTTTTCAAAAAGCTTTCAACCCATGATTGGAAGGGAGGCTTCTGAATGGAATGAAAATCAATATTGGGCAAATCATCAAACTCTATCGTTATAAACAAAATATGACCCAATCGGAGTTGGCAGAAGGAATTTGTTCTGTCTCTCATTTAAGTAAAATTGAAAATGGCTCAAAAGAGGCCAATCAAGATACGATCAATCTTTTGCTTGAACGGCTTGGAATTAGTCAAGAAACGCTGTCGCAAAAGGCGCGTCATCTGCTGTCATTGCTCGATGAGTTTCAAATGAACATGTATTTCTATGCACTCGATCAAGCAGAGCAAAATGCAGAAATGATCATTCATCACGAGGAACAGTTCTTTTCGCTAGATTTAGGGATTCAGTATCATTTGTCCTTATTTCAATTTTATTTATTAACAGAAAAACAGCAGCTTGCCTTAAAAACGCACCGCGTGCTTAAGAAGTTTGAAAAAACCTTTATTGACACTGAAAAAGAAACGTTTGAATATCTAGATGGCATCCATCAGATTAAAATCGGTCAGCTCGAAGAAGGATTGAAAAGACTTGAAAGCTGCTTTTCTTACGCTTCTGTTGAACAGAGCGACCTGTATTATCACTATGCAAAAGCACTTGGAGCCATGGGGCATCTCGGTGATGCGCTTGAGGCCACACATCAAGCAATGGATTTGTATAGACAAAAAAATAATTTCAAGCGGGTCATTCATTGTACACTCATTCATGGGGTCATCTCACTGGAATTAAAGGCCTTTCAAACAGCTAAAAGATATTTAAAAGAAGTGATTTTACACACGTCGCTTCACCCTGATGCTTATATTAAGATGACAGCTTATTTTTATTACGGGGTTCTCTTAAAACGCCAAGGAGATTTCTCATCCGCTGTGCCTTATTTACTAGATTCACTCAATTATTTTAATCAAGAACAGATAGAAGATCGTTACTGTGAAACGCTCTATGAAATCGCGACATTGTATGCGGAATATGATCGCAAAAAGGCGCTTCCATACATACACGAGCTGCTCAAACAGCCTCGTATTCAACCAAACTGTTTATATATGATTAAAATCTATAAATTGATGATTGAAGAGAATCCTCATGATTTGAAAACTTATTTAGTAGAAGCAGCGATTCCTTACTTTGAACACAATCAGCTCCACAATGAGTACTTGTTTGCTCTTAGAACCTTGCTTTCCTATGCGGCTTCTGAGCTTGATAAGCGTGCATATATGTCTTACACAACGAAGCTGCTTGATCACTTAGCATCATATATCCCGTATTATAAAAAAGCATGACCTTCTGCCGATCGAAGGTCATGCTTTTTCTATGATTAGATGGTCTTTTGTTGATCTGTATCGGGACGGGTGACTTGTTCGACAGAATGAATGTACCGTTTTCTCGCAAAATAATCGTAAGCATGCTGCCCAAAGCCAAGCCAAATGCTGAGTACAATGAATGGGACCGTTCCCCATAATGCAGGGATGTGACAAGCCATTCTCAGCCACGTATAAATCCCTGAGTTTTTTTGATTTTTCGCTAAAGAAATAGACACGATTCGTTTCTCTGCCTTCTCTTCACTAATTTTATTCAGTCTCAGCAGCTGTGAGTTTCTAAATGATTCAAAGTGAATTCGGTTTTTCCAATCGAGTGATTTCAACAGGTCAATCGCTTTTGCACATGAAGGACTTTGTCCGTCATAAAACACAAGCAGTCTGAGTGATTTGATGGAACGCTGTTCTCTTTTCTTTGATTCAGCGAGCTTCTTTTTTTCTTGATCGAGATAGATGATTTTTTTCATAAATTGATCGCCAGCCCTTTTCCTTCATTTATTTTTTTTAGTTCGTTCAAAGGAGATTACAACTAGATTACTATAGTTGCTGGGCCTCTTGTATTGGGAAAAAGCCATCCGACGTGCGTTATATGAGCCTTTAGATAAGGGCAAAATAGCTGATTTCATGGCATATATGAGGTTTTTCAACTAAAAGTGGTTGGGAAAATCGTGATGCTTTGCGGTTTTCTGCGGTATTTGATAGAATTATGCGGTTTTTCTACATCTTTATGCGGTGTTTTGTAGGTAAAACGCAAAAACAAGATAAAAAAAGACTACTTCCCATTGCGGCGAAGTAGTCTTTTGGTTTATATTTTTTCCAAAACTTCTACTATTTCTTTCTCAATATCTTTCCATAAGTAACGATCTGTCGTATAGTGATGTGCGGCTTCTTTCGCAAACACTTTAAATGCTTCCTCAAAATCGGGTGCATCTTTATCCGGCTTTTTCTCGTCGACAAAGCGCTGAGCTTCTGCTGAGCGAGGTCCCCATTTCCCCACTTCTTTCCCTTCCTGATCAATGATGACGATAATCGGAATCGATCTTGCGGTCCCGTTCGTTAAATACTGATCCATCAGGTCTAGGTGCTCGTCCCGAATGAAATAGCGCGCATCAATCAGTGCTTCATTTGCAATACGCATGAAAATAGGTACATTGACCATCGCATCTCCGCACCAATCTGCTGTAATCACAAGCGCTCTGAGCTTTTTCTTTTGAAGTTTTTGAAGCAGCTCTTTTTCCTTTTGATGAATTGCGTACTGGTTATACACCGTGAGTAAGTTTTCACGGTTTTTCTCCATGTTGTGTACATATGTACGTTCAGCTAATCCCTTTGTAAACCATTCATTTAGTGTCATGTGAACATCCCCCTTACCCTTCAACTTTACCACTTTTGCTATTCTTTTGTCTAAAAAAACCTTCACCTAGTGAAAGGTAAAGGTTCTTTGGACTTATGGACGCCGTTTTCGATTTGGGTCCATTCCTATCAACTTAGTGACGAGCACCATTGTGACAGGAAGTGATGTATTCTTTTTATACGCTAAATATTTTCCGCGCCATTCTGGTTTATATTTCTGTTTAAACGACCGTAAGCCGCTGAAACTATACATATATCTGACGTTATTGAAGATGACACTCGCCAAACGTTCTGTCAGAAAGGACTGGTGGAACGTGCCTACATTCGATAATGGCGCCATTCCCATGTTAAAGGATGTGTAGCCTTTTTCTTTCGCCCATTGAAACAGGTGGATAAAGAGTGCATCCATCATCCCGTTCGGTGCATCATGCATATGACGCATGAGGTCGATGGATATCTCTCCTTTTTGATACATCGGCATTAAGGACACAAAAGATATGATCTTCCCTTGTTCATCCTTTAAAATCGCAATCGGTGCTTTTTGAAGGTAGTCTTCATTGAAATAGCCTAATGAAAATCCTTTTTCTTTTTTCTTGCCCAGCCAGCTGTCAGAGATTTGTTTTAAGGTTGAAATCAATTCCTCAGAAAAGGGCGGCTCCAGCATTTCAAAGGTATAGCCTTCTCGTTCAAATTTATTTGCGACAGCCCGTAAGTTTGATTTTTTCTTTCCTGACAAAGAAAACGTTTCTAAATCGACCATGGCTTCTTCCCCAAGCTTAAAGAAGTGAAAACCTAGGTCATGATAAAGCGCCATTCCTTCACGTTCTACTTGATAAAAAGCGACACGATAGCCTGCTTTTTCTGTCTGCTCCAAAAATTCTTCCAGTACAAGCGGATAAGAGGCTTTACGCCCAGAAGGATCTCCAAGCACAATAACGCAACGGCCAATCCGGCCAAACTGAAGCATCGCCTCTCCATCACTTGAGAAAAACAATTTTTTGTCTCCCAAAAAACCTAGATGACTAAGAGCATTTCCTCCCTTTTCTTCGAGAAAAGTTTTTAATTTTTCTTCATCGGCTTCTTCACCGATTGGAACTGCTTTTTTATTAAAAATCAATTTGCTAATGAAAAAGAAAAGAGGAACACCAATTAAAGCAATCATACTGGTCATCGTGATATGCCGTTCATTATGAACCAAATAGTCCTTGCTTAGGAAATGACCAATTTTCATCCAAATGAAGTTCCCAATGACATTATAGTTAAACAACACGAGTAAATATCCGGCGGCGGCCGCCACAAACTGATTCAAAGAATAAGGGGCCTGCTGCTTCACAAATTGATTTCGAAGCGAGAAAAATACCACCATGATGACCGGCAATATAAAGATTAAACTCAGGTTAAACCCTTTTAGTAAAGTAAACACAAAGCCGCCTGCTAGGGCAATCATTGTCAATAGATAAGACCGTTTCGTTCTTTTATACACTTCAATGGACAAAATCATTAAAATGATCCCGAACATTAAAGAAAGACCATTAAACCCTGATAACAAAAAGCGTGGAATGGTTGTGATCACACCTAAACGATCAACAGGAAGCACAACGGAAGCCATAATGAGCAAACCGCTTCCAAACGTTAAAATGGACAAAGATCCGTACAATAAACGGATGAGCAGAGCTCGGTGCAACACAATTAAGACGTTTGTTGTTTCAATAGCAGGCGCCATTCTCGGATTGCCTTCAAGACGCCTGAGTGTTGTTCCAGTTAAATCGTATGCCGCTAGACAAAGTCCAAGAATAAACGGGAAAATGGAGTAAACGAAGCGGTACAATACAAGCGCTGTCAGTACCATCTCTTTATCAAACCCAATGTATTGCATACTGAGTAAAAAGATCAGATCAAACGAACCAAATCCGCCCGGAACCATACTGATTAAACCGCCGATTGACGCAATCGCAAAGACGCCTAATACAATACGGACATCAACGTTCATCCCCATAGAGACAACAGCCATATACATGACAAGACCAGCTGCCAGCCACTCTAAAAACGATGCACCAATGTAAGCATAGATCGGGTGCTTTAGTCCGTTTTCACCGCTCTCAATCGAGCTTTTTCGAATGGACGCCATGATGATGTAAATGGGCACAATACAAGCAAAAATAATGACAAATGCCCATAACCACGGCTCCTGACTAATAATACTTTCAACTGGCAAGACCCTAACTAAAATCAAATCACTGAAAATAGATAAGCCCAGCAGAACAGAGGATGTTAAAAGGGCAATGCCTTTCAGCAGTTTTTTCGTATCTGTTATGTATTCCTTGTATAGAAGCGTTCTAAGCCCTGCTCCTGATAAACCACCGAAACCAAGCACACTATTAAAGGAGTTGGCGATCCAAGAAATACGGATCGTTTTCCAGCCGCTGATGGGCATATTAAGGCTTTTTCTTAAAATAAAATCATATAAGGACATGGATAAAACAGCGACAAGTCCAAGAAAGACAAGAATAAACAAGTCCATTCGATTCAAGCTGTCAATAATATAAAACGTCTTTTTAATGGAAAGGCCGCTCAGCTCCTGCTTGGCGACAAAAATTAAGACAAGGATGATCACGATTGGAAAGAGCATTTTTAAGATCGTCATACCCGTTTTTTTGTTCCACATGTTTTTCCCAACTTTCTAAGTTGCTTCATTAATTTCAACTGACCATTATTATACAACAAATACCACTTAATTCATGCAGTTTAACATTCAAAAGCTTCATGATACTTTCAATTAGAAGTAAAAATCAGTAATATAAAGAAAAGAGCCGCTTAAAGGAAGTGAACAAGCGTGGAATATAATATTCATGACACCACCGTACTAAAAGAGGAAATCCTATCTCCTGAGGAAAAAAAGACATGGGTGCTGTATATGAAAGTGCTCACTGCTGCAGGACTTGGAGATGTTTCTGAATGGATGAAGCTGGATATGAGTATGCCTCAAATGAAGGTGCTCATGCTGCTCAATAACCATGGCTCTCTTAAGGTGTCCGAAATTGCTGAAAAAATGGGGGCTTCTTTGTCCAATATGACAGGGCTGCTTGATCGGTTAGAACAATCGAACTTTGTGGAACGAAAGCATTCTGAGCGTGATCGTCGAATCATTGTCGTAGAATTGACAGAGGAAGCGAAAAATATTTTCAGAAGTATTTATCAAAAAGGGCATGAAAAAATTAAAAATTCCCTGCAACGGCTCAATGACGAAGAAAAAGAAAAAGTCAATGAAGGTCTAGCTATTTTAGAAAAAGCACTTCGTCCTGAACGTGGCTAAAAAAGGAAAAAAGACGGTCACTTGAGGTCCGTCTTTTTTAATTCTTCTTTTCCTTGTTTATCTGGGGTGAAAAGATATTGACGAATGACTTCCCGGTCATCCCACAAGAGATAACCTAAACCGATAATGAGAAAAATGATGCTGATCCACGTACCGCCTGGGAGTATATCTTCCAGTTCCTCGATCGTTCTTACTGTGCTTACATTTCCACCATAACGAATCTCAAACAAAACGAATTTTGCTATATAAAACAATGCCGCCGTGCAGATAAACATAGCGCCGACAATTCTTCTACTAGACATGTGTTGACTCCTTTACTTCCACTGATTTCTTTTGATTAATTCCGTGATATGGGCGAGATGATGCTGTGAATGCCAGACGTACATTCCTGTTGCATCATATAAGGACACCGTTTGTTGATCGGCTGGATGGTAATATGCAGCGTTGAAATCTTCCTCTGTCATCTCGCGAAGTAATGTGACCCACCTGCGATGCAGACTGCTGATTAACGGCAGTGATAGACTGATAGGCGCCTTGCTGTCAGGAAGTGAAGCAAATGCCTCCTGATCATATGGACGTATGTGCGGTGTTTCTTCTGTCAGCGCAAGTTTAAATCGCAAGTAGGCGTTCAGATGGCTGTCCGCTACGTGGTGAATGAGCTGACGAACGGTCCATCCTCCTGGCCGATAGGGGGTATCCAGCTGATCATTTGTCAATGGGACAACTGCCTCTTCATACTTTTGAGGAATGAGTGCCAGCTCATCAATCCATGCCTCCAGCTGCTTTTTCGTTTGTTGGTCCACCGGTTCATATAAGCCAATCGGATATTGTAATGTTGTCATCTGCTGCCCCTCCTTAAAATCCTTCTAGAACAAATTTACCTATCATCTTCCCTTGCTCAAGTGTTTGATGTGCCTGCTTCAAATTGGCGGCATTGATGGGGCTGAGCACCTTTGTTAATGTATGTTTTAACTTCTTCTCTTCAAATAATGTACTTGCTTCTTTTAAAAGCTCGTGCTGCTTCATCATATCCGAGGTTTTGTACATCGGCCGTGTGAACATGAATTCCCATACAAATGCAGCACTTTTATTTTTGAGTAATTGAATGTCTAAATGGTGCTGATTTTCAACAATGGTACAGATCGTCCCTTGAGGTTTAATCGCTTCTGCCATCCCTTTGAAATGGCCATCTGTATCATTTAAGCATAAAATGTAATCCACTTCGCCAATCCCTTTTTCCTGAAGCTGCGCTAAGAGCGGCTGGTGATGGTCAATGATATGATCAGCCCCTAATGAGAGACACCATTCATTTGTTTCAGGTCTTGATGCAGTGGCGATCACAGTCGCCTTTGCTAATTTGGCGAGTTGAATGGCGATGGAGCCCACTCCGCCTGCACCACCGATGATCAGCAAGGTCGAGCCTTCTGCATTCCGCTTCATATGCATTCGGTCAAATAGCGCTTCATATGCCGTAATTGTTGTAAGAGGCATGGCAGCTGCTTCGGCAAAAGAGAGATTTGCAGGCTTTTTCGCCACAATTCTCTCATCCACAAGCTGGTATTCACTATTTGAGCCTTGTCGCGTGATATCTCCTGCGTAATAGACGTGGTCACCCGGCTGAAACAACGTACACGCTTCGCCTACTTCCACCACCGTACCGCTTGCATCGTAGCCAAGAATTTTCAGTTCTTCTTCCTTCTGATTCTTCGGTGACCTCACCTTTGTATCCACTGGATTCACCGACACAGCCTCTACCTTCACCAAAATATCCCTGCCAGCTGCTTTGGGCTTTGCCACCTCCTGATCGATCAAGCTTTGTTCATGCTCAATTGGCAAATACTCAAATAATCCAACTGCTTTCACTCGCTCGCACTCCCTTTCTCCATGCTTCTTTTCCACATTTTATCATACATTTCTGATGCTGATGGATCAGTCAGCAAGCGATTGCACATTTAGGATTTCTTCAAAGCCCTTCGTTCCCTCACGATGTAAGAAGGACGTGCCTTTTGTAAAGAGAGGACATAGGTGAACCAGCCGCTCGATTTAAAAAAGTACTGAACATAATAAAACTGAATGTGCTGCAAGAAAACGACGATAAACAGAAAAATTGTGAATAATAACGTCACAATGTCTCCCTGCATCCATCCACTGATCAATAACATCACAAAACCGAGCATCATAAGCTGTTCGAGCCTCTGCATGATCTGGACAACGAGATGTCCCCGTTTGGTTAGGTCACCTGATTGACGCTTTCGAATGTTTCTTGATTTATAAAACCATACGATACTTGTCACTAGATGATGAATGATAAAAAGAGCGATCATGACCATAAGTAAAGGAGTTGATTTAAAAAGGTCTTTTATAATGAATGGGATCACCAAAAAATAGAATGCGGTAAATGCGTGTCTACCTGATAAGAGAAATAGTTGTTTTTCTATGTATCGCTGCATGTGTCTCACCTCTATATGTAGTACGTCTCATTTGTCATAAGGTTCCTTCTGCCTATCAAAAAAGGATGCCCTGAAAAAGGCATCCTTCATGAATCAAGCTTAAAATGCAGCACTCAGTACGACAGGGCCTTGCGGAAGCTTGTTATCCTTTTTTGGTTCAAGGGTGACAGCCACAGTATCCCATGATTCGTTTGCTTCTTTTTCAGATAATGCATAGGTGACGGTGCCCTCCCCTTTGCTATCTGTTTTAAAGGCACCGGCCGGAACAGGCTGATCTCCTTTAATGAGCCATACTTGATAAACGGCCGATGAATCAAGCTGGCCTTTTAATCCGTCTGCACTCACTACAAGCTCTTTTTTGCCGTGATGCTCAATCACTGAAAAAGCACCCGTTGTTTTTGCCGATTCGGCAGATGCCAGTGATTTTGTCGCAACAACTTTGACAGGTTGTTCTGCTTGATCTGTTCCATTTGTTAAGAAGTACACGTTCCCAGCTGCAGAAATGAGAAGTAGTGCGGCAACGAGAGGCAAAAGCCATTGATTTTTCTTCTTCATTGGCGGTTTCGTCTCATTTGCATCACGAACTATTTTGAGATCTTGAGGCGGGTTCGATTTTGCAGCGATTGTTGTCTCTCGTATCTCTTCTTCAAATACTCTTGATAAAATGCGGTCTTTCATCCCTGCCGGAGGCGTTTCGTCCTCTGCTAGAAACGGAATATCAGACATGAGCGATGTCAGTTCTTCAAGCTCTTCTTTGCAAGCCGAGCAATGTTTGATGTGTTCTTCAAATTGCGTCTTTTCTTCTCCTTGTAAATGCCCGTTAAAGTAATCAATGACTTGATGTTTACACTGAGTCATGCCTCTTCCTCCTTTCCTCCGCGAGACAGTTTCGTTCGTAAATGCTTCAATGACAATCGAACTCTTCCCTTCACCGTTCCAATAGGGATGCCTAGTTTTTCCGCAATGCTCTTTTGTGTCATTCCTTTAAAATAGACATCTTCGATGATGGTTTGCTGTTCTTTCGACAATGTTGATACTGCTTCACGTATGATTTGTTTTTCTTCGTTCCATTCTACTTCTTTTGACACATCTTCTTGATGGTCTGCCAAGTATTCAATATGCTCATCTTCAAGAGCTGTTTCATTTCGGTGTTTCCTTAATAGATCGATTGCCGTGTTTCGTGACATCATAAATAACCATGAGGAAAATTTTCCTTTATCTGTATTGTATTCTCCTATGCCGCGCCAAAGCTTGATAAAGACTTCTTGAAGCACTTCCTCCGCCAGCTCACGGTTTCCAGTCATTTTATAAATAAACGAATATAACACACGTTCATAGCGATCGTACAATAATTCAAGCGAGGGCTTATGTCGATCATGTTTGATCTTGTGATACAGCTCAAAATCCTTCAGTGTGTCCATGGTCATCTCCTTCCTTTTTCATGAGAAAGAGCATTATGCATTCATCATGAAATCTTCACGTATGGCTCATCTCTCAAATTGCTGAGATAAGCCTCCTTTGTACTTTACTCTTTTTTCAAGGAGAAAAAAAGAGCGCTGAAAAAGGAAATGTGTTCCTCATGAGAATGTACTTACTAAACGGATGGATGGACCATTTGGATCACCCGCCTCATTGAAAGTCAAGCATCCATGTGTTTGATTCACTGTTCAGTTGATTTTAGCAAACTCTCATTAGTCTCTCAATTTACATCAGGTAGAACGCACCCTTTCATCATGTCATAATAGAACGAAACAGGAGAACTGGAGTGTCCGAAAATGATTGTAACGATTGTTCTTTTTTTATTAGCTGGTCTGGCTGAAATAGGTGGCGGTTATCTTGTATGGCTGTGGCTGCGTGAAGCAAAACCCGTCAGCTACGGAATCGCAGGTAGCCTCATCTTGGTCGCTTACGGCGTCATCCCTACATTCCAGCAGTTCCCGACCTTTGGGCGGGTTTATGCGGCCTATGGCGGTGTTTTTGTCGTTCTCGCTGTGTTTTGGGGCTGGTGGGTCGATCGCAAAACCCCTGATTTCTATGACTGGATGGGTGCTTTGATCTGTTTAGCTGGTGTCAGTGTGATGTTATTTGCCCCCCGCAGTTAATGGTCGGATAATGATCACACGCTAAAAAGCCGGCAATATGCCGGCTTCAGATTGTTGACAAAAGGCTAAAATGAACTTTATTTTAGCCCTTTGTCTTCTTTTCAGCGTGATAGAAAACCTTTGCAGCCCTAGGAAGGACGAGCATCGGCGCGGAGCGAATTTGACATTCGTGAGCACCGAAGCGCAGGACTGGCACCGAATGCGTGGGTTTGTCTACACGCCGAGCCGGCAATATGCCGGCTTTTCCTCTTTTACATTCTAAACTGTGTTTCATACAAACGCCGGTACATCCCGTCCATTTCCAGCAGGTCTTCATGCCTTCCTTGCTCCTTGATGCCCTCTTTTGTCAAAACCACAATCCGGTCAGCATGCTGGATGGTCGCTAGGCGATGCGCAATAATAAACGTGGTTCGTCCTTCAGATAGTTCTTCAAGTGAGCCCTGAATAAAGGATTCTGTCTCCGTATCCAGAGAAGATGTGGCTTCATCTAAGATAAAAATTGGCGGATTTTTAAGGAAAATACGTGCAATGGAGATACGCTGTTTTTGTCCGCCAGATAACATCATTCCGCGTTCACCGATGATCGTATCAAGCCCATTTGGCAAGCTATTTACAAGATCCTTCAGTTGGGCTTTCTCCACTGCCTGCCACACTTCTTCATCAGATGCATCGAGTTTTCCGTATAAAATGTTTTCTCGGATGGTCCCATGGAATAAATAAATATCTTGCTGGACGACACCAATTTGTCTCCGCAGCGAAGGCAGTGTCATCTTTCTTGTCTCTATGCCATCAATTGTAATGGTACCCTCCTGCCATTCGTAAAAACGTGGCAGCAAACTGCAAAGCGTCGATTTCCCAGCACCAGAGGGACCTACGACCGCAATGGTCTCTCCTTGTTTCACCTCAAGATTGATGTCATGAAGAACCGGTTTGTCTGATTCATATTGAAAAGACACATGCTCAAAAACGATATCCCCATTTAACTGATCAACTTCAATGGCATCATCCGCATCCTTTTCATCTGGCGATTGATCGATGAGTGATGCAAATCGTTTAAAGCCCGCTGCACCTTTTGGATACATTTCAATGACTGCATTGATTTGTTGAATGGGTCCTAAGAAGATGCCTGTTAATAGTACAAATGACACAAATTCCCCATACGTCATATTTTTTTGCAGCACAAACCATGCGCCACATACAAGGCCAAACACTGTCACACTCTTAATAAGAAAATGACTGACAGCGGTATGCACAGCCATCATTTGATATGTGGTTAGCTTTGTCTTTCTAAATTGCTCGTTATGTTCAATAAATCGGTCCATTTCATGTGATTCATTTCCGAATGCTTTCACAACCCGTATGCCACTAATATTGTTTTCCACACGTGAATGGAATTGACCAATACTCGAGAACATTTTATCAAAAGCAGCAGACATTTTTTTCGTAAAGTAGACGGATAATCCGATCAAGAATGGAACGACAATAAATGTGAGAACTGCCAGCTGCCAATTAATCGACAGCATCAAGCCAAAGGCACCCGTGAGTGTCATGATCGCGATAAATAAATCCTCCGGGCCATGATGCGCAATTTCACCAATATCCATTAAATCATTTGTCATACGGGACACGAGTTTTCCCGTTTTCTTTTTGTCAAAGAAGCGAAAGGACATTCTTTGTACATGAGAAAATAGCTGATTCCTCATATCCGTTTCTATATTAATGCCTAATTTGTGCCCAAAATAGGTCACGACATAATGCATCGTAGAACTTATCACGTATAAAATGAGGAGCAGAATGCCCCAAAACCAAATGGCGTCCCAATCACCATTTGGCAGCAAATCGTCCATCACTTTACTGATGGCAAGGGGAAAGGATAATTCGAGTAAGGCTGCCAGTACCGCACAGGAAAAATCTAATATAAACAGCCCCATATATGGTTTGTAGTATGAGAAGAAACGCTTTAACAATTGACAGACCTCCTACCGATCAGACATTTCTGTCAATATGTCAGCAAACTCTTCCGCTTGATTGGCTACTGCAATCGGATCGTAAGGCCAGAAGAACTCTGTATCCATTTGATAGGTCTGCTCTTTTTTGACAGATTCTAGACTCTTCCAAATAGAATTGTTTTTATCAAATGTTCCGCCGTTGCTTTCATCAATGAAAATGTAATCTCCTGCATATTCAGGAAGGGTTTCATACGAAATGACTTCATACCCTGTCTTACTTTTTAAAATCGTATCTCTGACCTGTTTTGGCGGGTTTACCTGTAATTGCTGATATAATGCCTGCCCGCCTCGATAAATACCGTTACCATATACATAGACATCATTTTTAAAAGCGCCCATGATCGAGACCGTTTCATTCTCTTTTAAAGCAGACTTCACTTTTTTCCTAGCAGCCTCGATTCGTTGATCGAAAGCGGTGAGGAATGCTTTTCCTTCCTCTTCTTTATTTAAAATTTTTGCCAGCGTCGTTAATTCTTCATGTGCATCTTTGAAAGAACCGTAAGGATACACGATGGTAGGCGCTATTTTTTTGTAAACATCATAGACTTTTTCATCCTGTACTGCTGTGATAATCAGATCAGGCTTTAAGCTAAGTGCTTTTTCAGCTGAACGCTCGTCACTGATGTCCTCTATTCCTTTTATCTTGTCCTTTAAGTGTACGTTCTTTAAATCCTGCGTGGTCGATCCCACAGGCTGAACGTCAAGTGCAATCACACTCCCTAAATATCCATCTACGAGAATTCGTTTAGGTTCAGCTGGAATCTCTATCTTTCCTTTCACTGTTTCAACCGTTTTCGTTTCTTGCTTTGATTCTGCTGTTTTGGCTTGTTCTTTATTGCCACAAGCCGTCAATATCATTAGAAGAATGACAGCACATATCCAATACGTCTTTTTCATCTCCATATTCCTCCTTCATTTTCGCCACTACAAATGAGAATAGTTATCAATTACTAGTCTCATGTATTCTATCAACCTCACCCGTAGTGGTCTATGGAGGATTCTCGCAACTTACATATGGACAATTGTTGGATAGGCTGGCTGTGTCAATTGAGAGACAAACCGGTCCATCAAAAGAAGTGCACGCTCTCCTTCATCAAATCGAAACTCCTCCAGTTTCACTGGATAAAAAGTACCATTTTTCACAGCCGATAATTGACGAAGAACATCACTTTCTTCCATTCGCTTGTCCATTTGCTTATACCACCCATATTGGTCAGAGACAATAAAAAACATATGATCCGCCTCGTATTCTCCAAGTCTCTCTAAAGGAATGACTGTATGTTGATTAGGAAGAAGAACTTCTTCTAATATGGCTTTTGGAGGTTTTAAGCCAAGCGTTTCGTAAAGATAGAAGGCCCCTCTTGCCTCATAGGACCACATATACACTTTGTCATGTCCTCTCATTTCATAGATTGCAACGGTCTCGCCTTTTTCTCTAAAGGAAGACAGGGTGTTTCTTGCCTGTTGACTATGCTGTTCAAATCGCTTCACCCAATCGTTTGCCTCATTTTCTCTTCCTAAAAGGCGTCCTATAGACAGTACCTCTGGTACAGCATGATGACCGACGTATGGCAGAACAAGAACTGGTGCGATTTGCTCCAACCGCTTGATCAATGCAGGTTTTGAATAATAATAGTTAGGGACGATGATGACATCTAATTGAAGTGATTTAAAGACGTCATCAGGCGTATGTTCATTTATGACGAGCGAACCGGCCAGTTGTTCTTTCAATATATCTGAATGGAGATAGGTTTCTTCGTCAATACAAACAGGCTCAATGCCTATTGCAACCAATGACCCGACAAATTGAAAAGCAGCAATACGCTCTGGTCTTCGGTTCATTCGAAACTGACTGGGCGTTCTCCCTGTTTTTTGACGGAACTTCCTGCTGAAATATAAACTGTCTGCATACCCGACTTGCCGTGCTATGATTTGAATTTGATCGTCTGTTTGTAAAAGACGTTTTTTGGCTTCGTCTATTCGAATTTGTGCAATGTATTCTGTCACACTCATCCCCATACTTTGTTTGAAAAAGGTAGAAAAGTAACTCTCATGAAACCCCATCTTATGAGCTAAGTCTTTTCTTGTTAGTTTTTGATCATAATGCTCAGCCATATACTGCAAGATCATGTTAATCGAATAATGCACTTTTTCGTTGTATGGCTTGGATTGTTTGCGGAAAATGAACATGATTTCTTCCAGCCATTTCGCCTGTTCTTGTATGATTTGGCTCGTCTGTATTTGTTTGATGTAAGAAAAAAGGACGGCAGAGCCTTTCACCACTTCCCCGTTATCAGGGAGATTATCGTGATTCACCTTATAGACCAATTCATTTTGTGCATCTTGTGCCAGAGTGAATTGGTCAAATGTAACAGTATAGATCACCACTTGCTCGCTCGATAAAGATTGAACCATGACATCTATTCCTGAGCGGATCAACACACTGTCTTTGGCGTTTAGCTCATATCGAATTCCTTCCATGTCAAGTCTCACCGCACCGTCCGAAGTCAAGAACATCAGTGAAGATGTTTGCCATGAGTCCGTTTGTTTCACAGAAAGAGATCGTTTACTGCTTTCTTTCATGCGAAGAATTGTATGAGTATAGGCGGTCATTTTCTCTTTCTCCTTCCATATAAAAAAGTGCTAAAATAAACCATTTTAGCACTTCAATGTCTGACTGAATGGTGATTATCGCGCTCCAGCCGTTTGTAATTCTTTGTTTTTCTCTTTAAAGCGTTCATTATGTGAAGACACGTACGCTACTTTTTCTGCTTCTGGTTCGATGTATAGCTTTGCGCTATTGAGTGCATTGACTCCATCAACAAACGTACCGGCAATTAAACGCACTTTACTTTTATGTGTGCATAAGTCGCCAACTGCATAGACGCCAGGTAAATTGGTTTCCATCTTTTCATTGACCTCGATGAGTCCCCACTCACCTTGCTTGAGTCCCCATTCTGATAGAACACTTAAATCGCCTTTCATGCCATGGTTGACGATGACAGCATCGGTTTCGATTCGTTCGATGTCGCCTGTTTCTAAGTGCTGAATGGTGACGGCTTCAATTTTGTCACCTTGACCATGAAGCTCTGTGAGTTCATGCGGTGTGAGAATGCGAGCACTAGATGCTTTCATGTTGGCGACGTTTTTTTCATGTCCACCAAACATATCACGACGATGCACAACGGTCACACTTTCTGCAATTGGAACGAGGGCATTTGCCCAATCAACAGCTGAATCTCCGCCTCCAGAGATGACCACCCGCTTCCCTGCAAACGTCTTTAGCTCCTGCACGGTGTAATAAAGGTTTGTTACCTCATAACGGTCTGCATGCTCGATTTCAAGTTTTCGCTGAACTGGTATTCCGTGACCCATGGCTAAGATGAGGGTCTTTGTCAAATGACGATCGCCATTTTCAGCCGTCAGCAGGATATGACCATTCTCATCCCGCTCGAATTGCGTGATTTTTTGATTCAACGCAATCTCTGGTTCAAATGTTTTCGCCTGCGTTTCTAGCTGCTGAATCAGCTGTTCACCTCTTGTTGGCGGCAAACCACCCACATCCCATATGACTTTTTCAGGATAGAGGAGGATTTTTCCGCCAAGGCTTTCGTTATACTCCAGTACCTTCGTCTTTAAATCCCGCATCCCACTATAAAAGGCGGTGTACATTCCTGCTGGACCGCCGCCAATAATGGTCACGTCAAACAATTCAAGCTGATCTGTCATTTGAGTCCCTCCGTTTTTTCATCGATTGATCTATTTATAAGTGATATTGATTCTCATTATCATATGTACCTATTGTAGTCTACTCTGGTGAAGGGAATCAATAGCTTTCTGCAAAAAAAGAACAGGACGAGCGCTTTCTCGTCCTGTCATCCATCACACAATCGTTAATCCAAGGTCCTTTAATTCCAGCGAAACAAGCCTTGCAATCGCATCTGCTCCTTCTTTTGTAAAGTGCGTGCGATCCTCTATGCCTGTTGACAGCATAAAGTAAGAAGTCGTTTTCTCTATGCCGGAAATTTGATAAAACTGAAGGCTTGCCGTATTTAAATCTACAAGAAGGACTTCTTCTTCATCAGCTAGTTCTTTCATCGCGGCACAGTAATCAGGGAAATCATTGATATATTCTCCGTCTTTTTCATGAAAGCGGCCGACTGGCGTTAATAAAAGCGGTGTAGCTCCTTTCGCTCTTGCTCCGTGAATATATTGAGACAAATAGCTTTTATACGTTGTGAAAGGATCTGTATGCCGTTCGGGCTTCTCCGTTGAAGCATCATTGTGCCCCATTTGTGTAAACAGCCAGTCCCCTGGCTGAATGTCAGCCAATATTTTATCAAGCCGTCCTTCTTCAATGAATGTTTTTGAGCTTCTTCCACCGATTGCGCGGTTGTCGACGCTCACACCCTGCGCTGTGTAGCGATGTAAAAACTCTCCCCATCCTCCTTGAACAGGACGATCTGGGTAAGATGAAACGGTTGAATCACCAGCTAAATAGATGGTTGTCATGTTCATACGCCTCCTTTTTCATCTAGCCACTCTAATAAGCGATGCGGACATCCAAGTGGCTGCTGAAAAGATATGAAACAATCAGCATCGCTACTTCATTCATTCTCTTTTTAATGATCAAAACCCTGCTTACCGGTAGATGTGAATACGTTAAATATGCGGCGGAAGTTCTACTTTTGTCTCAACGGCTTGCTTTAACGCCTGAAGCATATAGCCAATTCCTTTATATGGAGCCAGCGGATAAATCGCTGTCTGATGAGGAAGTAATAACGGATCGATCACCTTTCGATATTTCTTTCCACCTAGTATCACTAATTCATCATATGCAGTGAGATGTTTTTCATGAAATTGCTGACTTAGTGCTTCTCTTGTTATCTGATCAGTATGCGGTGTACCAAAAGCCACATCATAATTTTCATGAATAATATCATCTGCCTTTAAGAATCCATGCTTCGCTGAAATGATTAGGTAGTCTGAAAAGAACGTTCGGGCATAGCTTTTCGTACGCTGATGCAGCGGACTTAAATAAACGAGGTTCGCCGGCTGGCTCCCTGCCTCTGGATGGACGTCCCATATTTTCTTCGCCCCACATGGAATGATACAAACTCGCTTCACTTGATTTTCTCCTTCCTTCGTTGATACATCCGATACAACATACAACCTAGCGCTGTGCCAAGTGTATTTAAGAGAATATCATCAATATCGCTGCTTCTTGTAATCATACCAGATTGCGAGAATATCCATTGAAGCACTTCAATTATTGTTGACAAGAAAAAGCCAGCAAGAATCGCCTTTTGCCAGCGCAAGGTTCGGAATGCTTGATAAAGAAAAAAACCAAGTGGCACAAATAACAAAATGTTCCCTGCCAAATTTAAAAAAACAAGATTGGGATAGCCATGATGATAGGCATGGAGATTTTGATAAATGGACTGCAAAGGCATGAGGTTGACACTCACCTGATCCCTTGGTGCGGAAAAACGATTAGGAAAGACCGTCAAATATAATAAAACATTTGTATACATAAACAGACAGGCAAGAACGATTTCAGTTCGTAAATAGATAAATCGTTTTTGTTTTTTCGCCTGTCTGTATCTCATATGTAAATAGAGCGGGACGAGCAAGAGAAAATAAGTCATGGAAAACATCGCACTGAATGTCATACGGAGAGCTGCCCCTTTCTCACATAATGCTTGACCATATTTACAGCTTATTCAGGCCTGCCCGCATCTATTCATCACTTTTCTCCTATTCAATGACGAGAAACCCATATTGACAAATCGTCAGTTTTCCGTTAAACTGACTGACATTCAGTCATTTAAGGTCGGTGATGATGTGTCGAAACGAGATAAGATTATGCTTGCTGCCATTGACGCGTTTAAAGAAAAAGGAATCGAAAAGACGACCATTTCGGATATTGTGAAAGCAGCAGGAGTAGCGCAAGGAACGTTTTATTTATATTTTCCTTCAAAGCTTTCCGTCATGCCTGCTATCGCTGAACATCTGATCGCACAGATGGTGCCTGCGATCGAAAAGGAATTAACTCAGCATGCAGATGTCCTCGATCAAGCAGATGCGCTTGTTGAATTCATTTTCGCTTTTACAAGGCAATACCGTGATGTCCTTGCCCTCACCTACTCAGGCTTAGCTGCCACCGAGCATTTAAAGGAATGGGAAGATATTTATGAGCCGATTTACAAATGGGTCGCTGCTTTTTTAGAAAAAGCTAAGCGGGACAAAAGAGTCCGTGCGAACTTGAACTGTCAATATGCTGCGAAATTCATTATCGGTTTACTTGAATCATCAGCTGAGCAAATGTACTTATTTACAGAAACAGATACAGAAGAGGTTCTGATTCAAAAGCAAGAAGTCAAGCAATTCCTTCTTTACGCACTCGGCATAGAGACACCTTAACTTAGTACAGCACTTGCTGTACGCTCTTTTTTGGCTTCAAAATGACGAATCGTCAGTTTTCAGTTTTAGGAGGAAATACGATGAAAAAAAGTTGGATGTATGTTGCACTCACATGTTTATTTGAATTACTTTGGGTGTTTGGTTTAAATAGAGCTGATGCTGTTTGGGAGTGGGCGATCATTATCTGCCTGATCCCGGTTGATTTTTATTTTTTAATGAAAGCCTGCGAGAAGCTGCCGACAGGGACCGTGTACGCCGTGTTTGCCGGAGTTGGAACGATTGGTACATCTTTGATGGATTATGCGCTGTTCGGCGGTTCGTTTTCATTAGAAAAGCTTTTATTTATGGGCATTTTAATTCTCGGAATTATTGGACTGAAAGTGTCTGATGGAGATGCACATGAGCAGAAAGGAGAAGCGGTATAAATGGGCTGGTTTTTTGTAGTGTTAGCCTCTGCCTGCGAAATTGGCGGAACCATTGGTCTCAATATGTTCAGTAAGAAAAAGCAACTCACGACAGGCATTTTATTTGTCGGCGGATTTGCCTTATCCTTTTTGTTTTTGTACGCCTCGTTCTCTTCCGTTCAAGTCTCCGTTGCCTATACGGTTTGGATTGGACTTGGAACAGCGGGTTCTGTCTTGTTTAATATGATTCTATTTAAAGAGCCGAAAAACATGATTCGTATCCTCAGCTTGCTGCTGATTGTGATTGGCGTCGTTGGGCTGAAGTTGTTTGCGTAATAGAAAAAGCAATGGAATAGATTATCCATTGCTTTTTAAGTTAATTTTTATACTTTTCTTGGTACGCTTTAAATTGTTCTTCGTATTTTTGCAACTTTGTCCCATCGACTTTTGAATTTAATTTCGGTTTCCGCTTTCCAATTACCATTACATCTTTATCTACAATAGGACTTGATAAAAAGATGTATGGTGCAAAACGATCACACTTCGTATTTGGAAGGGTTACGGATAATCTAGCGTATTCTTCTGTCGGGAATTGGTTTGAAATGTCAAGCTCCTTGAGTCCCTCTAATGCCGATATTGGTTCTAAAGACTCGTCCTTCACTTTTATATTTGATAAGCACAGATATTTTAAATTCTTAAGGTATCTTAAAGGTTGAAGAGTATTTAAATTTAATGTATTCCAAATCCCGCCTGACAATTGCAACCATTCTAAACCAGTGTTTTTTTGCAAAGGGGCTATGTCATTCAACTTTGAAAAATCTGTTAAGGATAAAGATTTTAAAAAAGTGTTTTTTGATAGATCCCATAAACTTTGTGCCTTTGTATTCCATTCAAGTGCCAATACCTCAACATCTTGAAGAGAACTGATGATTGATAAATCTTCTACTCTCAGTTCACGCATATAGAGCATTTTGGGATTAACTAAGCTCAAGATCGTATTGAATTCCTTTTGGCTCACTTTGTAAATCCACAATGTCGTGAGGTTAGAAAAAGAGTTCAACCTTTCAATATTTTTTGTTTTTCCTGTGATTAACAACTCGGTGGCATTTTCATCTACATCGGCTAAATCATGAACAACTTCTGGTTGGGCATCATGACGAAAAATATAATCAGGGTCTTCTTTGAGCATTCTTTTACCTCCACACCTACGAATGATGGATATCTAAATGAATTTTATCAGAAGTTTGGAGTCAAAATATTATTCTTTCCGATTTATAAAATCTTTATCATCTAAAATATGGAGCAACAACATATCAACGATTTTCACTATACTCCATATATTCTGCACAGGTCTTGACGATAGCTCGTACTCTTTCATATAAACAAATAAAAGAACTCCAATTCATATACGAATTAGAGTCCTCATTATATGACTAATACAATTTTCCCACGTTAAAACCGTACCCGTTAATTAAAGACCTTCCTTTTTTATTTCTTGTTTAATGTGGATCATGCTGCTCTAGCAAGAGATCCATTGCGTAAATCGATTCGCCTTTTTCATCCAATAAAAAGTACACAATCAAAGGCTCTCCAAAGGACTCTGTCTGCTGCGTGAACAAAACACATGTGAATTTTTCAATACCTATCGGAATCTTTCTTCTTAATAAAGGATGAAGAATAGGTGAAGTCCGAATTGTATCTATATCCACATCCCAACGTTCGTTTTTTAAAGTGGGATAATGCTCTACTAACAGTTGGTGTAACATGTCGGTCGTGAACGCTGCTTTTCCAGCATACCCATCATCTATTATGTTGGTGTTATACATCCGACGGTTGCTTATCCTTTGAAGCATTGATTCGTATTCCTTTTAAGACAAATCGTTTCTGGCCATCAAGAGTACAAGTGATCAATGTCAGTTCATTTTTCCCGCGATCCTTTAGTACATCAACATCCGTCGGTTCAATCGTAGCTGAGCTGACAATTTTGTATTCGTATGTTTCTGCTTGATGATGTAAGACGACTTTTTCTCCTTTAGGCACCTCTGGCAGCTGCCGGAAAAGCCGGTCGCCTCTATACCCTCTATGGCCTGCAATCGTGAAATTTCCTTCACCTGGCATTTGATGAGATTTGATTTGAGTCAGTGCAATCCCTAAATTTTCTTTTGTTGTAACAGGAAGCACTTTTTCGTTTAAATCAATTGACGGGATCTCAAGCTCCATCGTATCTCGCAGGTCTTCTTCTGACACTGTTAAATGTGGAATAGAAGAAAGGGCATCACTGTCATTTTCTTCAATCATTTTCAATGCCTGTTCCATGGCTGCTGTCTCCTGAGAAGTTCGCCACTCATATAGAAAAGGAACGGAGATGAGCATTAGTCCCGCGACCACCAAAAAGCTGCCTAATAAGGTTCTTTTTTTCATCAATACACTCGTTCCTTCCTCTTACTGAATGGTTCTTCTTCTGACTACAAGAAGAACAGTTCCAGACACTACTAGTAAAATCCCTGCATACATCAAATAACGTAGCCATTCTTCTCCAGTCTTTGGCAATTCACCGTTTGAGTCATGAGGCGGATGTTGATCCCCTTGATCTGAAGAAGGAGGATTTGTGTGGTCCACTTCATTCTTCATTGGAGCATTTTTTACAATCAATGTCTTGATCTCCACTTCGCCCATTTGAATTGTAAAAGAGAGTGGTTTTTTTAACGCTACATAACCATGTGGAGCTTTCGTCTCTGTGAGTGTATATTCACCAGGTTTAAGCCCTTTGACAATGGCTTCTCCGTCTTTTCCTGTTGTCACAGATTTTATCGTTTTCCCAGCTTTTGTACGAATGTCAAAGGCTGCACCTTTTAAGGTTCTATCTGTCTGCTGGTCTACCTTTATGATACGCAGACTTCCTAAAATCAAGTGATTCTTCGCTGTTAATTGAAGAGGCTTCTGCTGATTTTTCTCAATCGTAAACCGGATCGGCTGATCATCTAATTCATAGCCGTGAGGCGCTTTCGTTTCAACGAATTGATATTCTCCCGGTTTTAGATCGTTGATGTGAAGCTTTCCTTTTTGATCCGTTACAAGTGATTTCTTCAACGTTTTCCCGTCTTTACTCTGAAGAGCAAACTCTGCGTTTTCCAGCGTGTGTCCTTCAGCATCCACTTTGGTCAATTCCACTGCTCCCGGCGTCAGTTTATTGATCTTTTCTACTTTTGCTGGTTTGTCTTGACCTAAACGAATCGTAAATGAGACAGGTGTCTGATCCAATTCATAGCCGGCAATGCTTGCTGTTTCGACAAATTGGTAGGTTCCTGGCTTCAGTTGATCGACTGTCAGTTGACCGTTTTTGTCTGTCTTTAAGTCTTTCTTCACACGCTGACCGTGCGCATCAATCAGGTCAAAGGTCACGCCAGCGAGCAATTGACCATCCTCCCCTTTTTTCTCAAGCTTTACAGCACTTGTCGTCCGAATATTTTCTTTTGTCACTTTCACCAGTTGATTTGGATTGAAATCAATCTTGAAGTCTACTGGTTCTGCATCAAGTTGATGTCCAAAAGGAGCCTTCGTTTCAACCAATTGGTAAGCGCCTGGTTTCAAATCGTTGACAGTGATGATGCCTTTTTCGTTGGTTGTTAAACCTGACATCAATTCTTTACCATCGTCATTGAAAAGTGTAAATTCTGCGTCTTTCAATCTTTCTTTTTCTTCCCCTATTTTTGTGAGTTCTACAGAGCCTTTCTTGAGCTGATTGATGGCTTCCACTTGAATCAATTCTTTTTGACCTAATTCAACTTCAAAGACAAGTGGTTTCGTACTCAATTCATAGCCTTCAAGACTCTTTCTTTCAACAAATTGATAGGTTCCTGGTTTTAGACCTGTGAAGGTAATCTTTCCATCCTGATTGGTTGTAATCCCTTCTCCTCCTGCCACTATCTTTCCTTTGGCATCAGATAGATCAAAGACAACCCCTTCTAATGATTTCCCATCTTCACCTTTTTTGTGTAACAGCACTCCACCAGTTGTGCGGCTATTTTCTTTTGTCACACTGACCAGCTTCTCAGGGTTAAATGGCATAGCAAAAGTGACAGGTGTTTCGTCAAGCTCATGACCGAATGGCGCCTTCGTTTCAACAAACTGATAGGTTCCAGGTTTCAGATCGTTGACGATGATCTTCCCGTTCTCATCTGTGACGAGACCTGTTTTTATCTCTTTTCCATTTGCATCTACAAGCTTGAATTCTGCTCCTTCAAGCGCTTCATTCTTTTCACCAAGTTTCGTGAGCTGGACAGCTCCAGTTTTGAGATCATTGATCACTTTGATCTCTGCCGGTTTTTTTTGTGCGATTTCGATGGTAAACGGATAAGGTTTATTTTTCTTTTGGTAACCATCAATACTCTCTGTCTCCACAAGCTGATATTTGCCCGGTTTGAGGTGATCGACCAAAAGCTTCCCATCTTCATCTGTTGTCAAATCTTTACGCACGACTTTGTCATTTTGATCCAAGACTTCAAATCGAACACCTTGAAGCTTCTTGCCATCTTCCCCTTCTTTTATCACTTCTAGTTCACTTGTTTCATAGAGGTTCTTTTGTGAAATGATGACTGGTTCCTTTGGATCAAGTGGTACTTCAAATTGGATTGGCGTTTCATCTAATACATAACCATTGGGTGCTTTTGTTTCAATGAGCTGGTACGTACCCGGCCTTAGTTCGTTGATCGTGATCTTGCCATCTTCTCCTGTGACAAGCGAACCTTTTAGCTCATGCCCATCTTGATCTAAGAGCTTGAACTGTGCACCTTCTAGTCTCTCTCCGCCTTCACCTATTTTGCTCAATTCAGCAGAGCCTTTGATGATGTCATTTACTGCGGTGACAACTGTTGTTTCTGTTTGATTTTCTTTAATGGTGAACGGCCATTTTTGCTGATTTAATTGATAGCCTTTCGGTGCGTTTGTCTCAACAAAATAATAAGAACCTGGCTCAAGATGTTTGAAAAGGATTTCTCCTTTTTCATCCGTTTTCAAATGGGTTTGGACGGTATCTCCAGATTCATTTTTCAGTTCAAATTCTGCATTTTCTAATGCCGTACCCGTCTCTTTGTCTTTTTTCGTGAGCTTCACATGCTGGCGGATTTCTTGGTTTTGCACCGTCATGCTATTTCCTGTTTTCGCTTGATCTCCTGATTCGTAAGGCTGATCAATTGTTACATGGATCGGTTCCTTCGTTTTCAAATAACCATCAGGTGCTTTCTCTTCTGTTACGATATAGTCACCATACAGAAGACGATCAAATCGAAGAGCTCCTTCTTCATCTGTTGTCTTTGTTCCAATGACGATACCGCTCGCAGCATCTGTCAGAGAAAAGGTTGCTCCTTTTAGCGCTTTTCCACTACTCGCATCTACCTTATGAATGGTTAAAGCGCCAATCGCTCCTGTGCCATCTCCCATTCCAGCGGTACGTTTGACCACAATTGAGGCTTCGGATTCCTTTTTGATTTCTTTTACATTTTCACCTCTAAACGTTACTTCGTTTTGAAGTGTACTTCCCACCTTATCTAAAATGAGAGATTGGTATTCTAAAATATAGGGTCTCGTGATTTCTTCTTTAAATTTGATTTGAAAAGAATCTGGATCGAATTCAAGGTCTAGTTCATAATCCTTCCCTTTTTCCAGTTCTTCCTTTTTGGTCACTTGCCCCTTTTCATCTATTGTTGTCGAATACAGATGAAATGAGTTTTCTATTATGGCTTGGTTACTGCTCGGATGGTCTATAATCGTCGCATCTTGGACTGTTGATTGACCAAAGTTGATATTCAGTTTCCAATCAATGACTTTCCCTTGTTGATTTCCTGATTTGCTCGTGTATTTCCCTCCATTTGGAATGGACACCACAGCATTCACATCTGATTCTTTCGTCTTTCCATCATAAAGGGTCGCTTTATTTTCGTAGGTTTTCTGTACTAAATCCATTCCTTCAACACTTGTTTGATACGTGATTTTGTATGGGGAGTCAATGGCATGTTTGAAAATGACTTCGAAGCCTGATTCCCCCTTTTCATTTTCAAGGAATTTGATGTCATAATGTTCTTTCGCTAATACTTCTTTTTCTTCCGCACCATTTTCCCCGCCTTGTAAATCAAGCGAGTAGACGATAATTGAATCTTTAAGCAAACGCTGATTTCCTTGAATGAAATCCTCGATTTTTGCCTCTTCTAGATGTTTCAAATTATAGTTCACACCAATATTCCATGTGATCTCTTTTTTCTTTGCATCATATGTTCCGTTTTTGAACCCATTTGACTGCGTGTATGTGTCAGGCGTAAAGACAGATTGATTTTCCTTCGTCAAATCCTTGCCATCTTCATTTACCCATTCAAGTTTTACATGGTTACGTAGGTTCTTTTGATCTTTATCTGCTCTTTTTTCATAATCAAAAGACGTTGTATATGTGATGGTATGTTCTGTCTTGATTTCTTTCGTAAATTGAATATCAAATCCATTTGCATGTTCAACGATTTGATAATCTGTGCCTTCTTCAAGCACTGTATTACCTGTCGTCACTTTTAAACTATCTTTTTGCAGCGTCAATCCTTCGTTTGTAAACGTATCTTTTAATATCACGTTGTTCATGGTTTGTTGATCTTTGTTGAAGGTGATATGCCATGGAATGGTTTTGTTCTTGTAATTCGGTGTTCCGTGGTTTTTCGTTAGGATTTGCTGATCGATTCTTTGCTTCGCTTGTTTGCTCTCTTTGCCAGCTGTTACAGTATTGATAATCTCTTCAGCTTCGAAAATTCGATCAGTTGCTTTTGTTTGATATGTGATGAGATAAGCCGATTGAATTTCTTGATTGAATTGCAAGGTAAACCCGTTTTGTTCATCCTTTTTTTGAGGTTGAACCACGTAATTTTCAAATGCTTTTGTTCCTGCTTCGTTGCCGTTCTGATCAATTGTGACTTCTTTGACTTGAATTGAGTCAGATATTAGCGCCTGTGTACCGTTAAAGAAGTCTTCTATCAAAGCATCCTTTTGAGTCAGCTTTTTTTCGTTATAGTTATACCGAATTTCCCAAGTAATCGTTTGTGTGACTGGATCGTAGTGGGCGGCTTTTTTATTTAAAGGGCTGCCTCTTGTCACATTCACTGTTCCTTCTGCTGAACTAATCACTTTATCAGCAGAAACAAGGGACGCTTTATTACGAAACGCAGACTGATCTTGATTCGTAATGTCCGTTTCATACATTAAACGGTAAGCGAGATGCACGTCATCTTTAAATTCAATCGTGAAATCTTGACCATCTGCTGTTTGGCCAATTGTGTAGTGGTTTTCGTCAAGCAGCTGTCCAAGCGATGTTTCACCATTTAGCTTTGTATCTACACGATAAAGCTTGATTGAATCTTTTTTTAACGCTTGACCTTCTTGAATCGGATCTAATAGTTTCGCTTGTTTCACATCATCTAAGTCCATATTAAAATCGACTGTCCATTGAATGGTTTCAGCATTGTAAGATCGATTGGGTTCTCCCTTTTTAGAGACATTTGGACCATTTGGAATGTATTGAATCGGGATCGATATTGTATCTTTGCCTTCAATCGGGGTAATCACCACTTCTTTTTCTTCAGTGATCACTGTTTTTTTATCTAATTGTGTCCATACTTGAAGTGTTCCTTGGATATTTGAATATTGTTTAATAAAATCTGTGAACTCGATGGAGGCATTTCCGCTTTCATCTACAGAAAAATAACCGATGGTCGATTGATTAAATTTCATCTCGAGACGATCGATTTTTTCATAAATGACTAATTCCTCTGGAACCTTGAAATGGAATTCATCGCCGCCATTATAGTTATGACCATTCGGGATGGCCCACTTATAGTTAATGGAAATCAGTGAGTTGATATCAGGCCTTTCTACTGAATTTCCTTCTTGATCTTCAAATATCAATTGCGCATCAGTGAGAAGATTTTCTTGGATCGTCATTTGTTTTGAGACACTTTGCAATCCTACACGATTAGACACGTTCACTTTGTTTTTTAGTAACTCATCTTCATCGCTTTGTGTCTTTTGAACATTTTCTTGATTGTTAGCAACTTTGTCTTTCTCCGATGAGGTTGAATCATCTTTTGAAAGATTTTCTTCACGCTCGTTTTGCTTTGTTTTCTCTTTTTTCTCAGCTATACTGGTGACGTCAATATCTATAGATCCTTCTAAATTCGGATCAAGCTCAATATCCTCATTGAATGTTACTGTCACTTCATTTTGTTTCGAAACGGTATACTCACCAACAGGTATGTCATCGACAGTAATGAGTTCTTTCTGCTCCTTCTCTACCTGAATGACTGAAGGAAGAGAGAGAATATAAGGATATTGCTTTTTGAGATCAATTCCTTTAATAGACCAATGCACAATGGCCTTTCTAACTTGCTGATCTTCTATGCTTGATAACTTGTTTCCTTCGCTATCAGCAAACTCAATATTCCCATAAATATTCTCTTGAATGTCTTTAGCTTGTGCCCCTGCTAAAGGCAAGATTCCTAATATAATAGACTGTATGACTAACATGGTCATCAGTGCCACCGACAATATTCTTTTCAATACATCCACCCTTTTCTACAATTATTTTTCAACAACGATTAAAAAATCATTTGTATACTGTCTGATCAATCACTCCGCTTCTGATCAAATTTTTCTAAAAATTGCACCTTAAGACCCAATGAATAAAATGAGTTGATGAATCATGAGTAGTAGATATAGTAGCTGGATAGGGGTCTATATCAATGGGGAATAGTGAGAGGGAACATGAAAAGAAGACATGTGAATTTTTCTATTTATACTGGAATGAACAACAAATGATTAGTACATGCATATATAAGCATGTACTCACATATAGAACGTTCATATAAAACAAGCATGACTCATATGGTATGTATGGTGAGATAGTTCAGCATCATTTAGATCGCATTCCTTCTACTCCCTTTCATATGGTAATCAAAAAGCCGATGCTTTTTATTCTTACATTTACCGTTTAAGCAGCAAAAAAATAAACAAAATGATCCATTTTTATAGGATTCATGGCATACTTATCACCTTTTAAAAGAAAAATATGGAGAATCAGCGAATAACATTTGTTTTCGTCTAATTTTTTTCTCTTTTATCGTCAAAAGTGAAGACAAAACGATTTAGGCAAAACATTACAATCATTTCATGCCTATTTTGAGCTCAAATGTTCTTCATCTGAACTTCATAATATATAGAGGCAAGTCAAAGGAAGGAGTTAGTTGTTTGATGGAGCTCATTGATAATAAATCAAAGAGATGGATAAACATTTTAAAATTGCTTGTATCCAAAAATAAGTGGTGGAGCCTTCAAGAGATATCGAATGAACATATCGGTTCTGTTCGAGCCATTCAAAGCGATATAGAACAAATGAAATCGTTCCAAACCGAGAACGGAGAACCGTTAATCCACATAAAGCCAAGACAAGGCATATCCATTTGTAATACGCAGACGATACGAGTGGATTACTATATCAAAGAAATTCTAAAGGATACGATTGAAATTCGATTGATTGACGGCATTTTTTTTGAAGAAAACAGATCTTTCTATGAATGGATGGAAACGCTGAATATCAGTAGATCCACATTGTATAACACGATTCATAAAATCAACTCGATCCTTACATCCTATGACATCGAGTTACGCCCAGATAGTATGCAGTTTCATGGAAATGAGAAGGAGATTCGTCAATTCTTTGTTGAATTTTTATTTGAAGTGTATGGAAGCCGCCTTTGGCCATTTGATGATATTCAAAAACAAGACGCAGTTCATTTATTACAAGAACTATTTCAGGTGCTCGAAGTCAATGTACCAGATGTCGCGATAGATAAATACTGCCTGTGGCTCGGCGTTTCCATTCACCGAATGCGAAAAGGTTTTACAATCAGCCGTAAATATACATACTCAATGAATGAAGAAAAACAAACCTCTACAGCTAAAGGGATCTATGATCAAATTAGAAGATGGGAAGAGCACATCTGCCGAATGGCCAAAGACGTATTTGATGTGACGCTGGATCATCATGAATTTGTCTTTTTGCTATTGATCGAACCAGCTATAGGACACTTTAAATCAATTGAGTCTGTCGAAGAAAAATTGACGTTCTTTCAGTCGCATACACCACGCCTCTATGATGCCATTCATTCATTTATCACCCAGTTGGAGTCGATTTTTCATCAAGAAATAGCGAATCGTAAGGTGATGACACTCGTTCTTCTCCAATATTATGTGTATTCCAATGAAATTACCGTGAGAGATGGATTCCTTTTCAAAAAGAAATCGAGCTATTTATCAGAGGTGAAAAAACAGTTTCCCTACTTCTATTCGAGGATTAGTCATATCATCCAAGAGTTAAAAACAGACGATATCCTCGCTTCTTTTGTGAAAAATGAACGGGAATTGATTCGTATCATTACATCTTCTTGGAGAGGGCTTGTTCATTTGGAGATGGAACGGAGAAACGTGCTGAACATTTTTGTTACTTCAACATTAGGTTATTATCATAGTTTGTTTATTGCTGATTTAATTAAATTAAGCGTGCCTCCTCTCATTCACATTTTTACAAGTCCAGAAAATACGTTAAATGATGTCACGATGGATCAACTTGGGGTTGATATGATTGTGACCGATACTGAGCTTCCTCTTCAATTCGGTCGATCTACGCTGCTGATCAGCTCTTTTCCAACAAAAAAAGAATTGGACAACTTACACCGAAGATTGATTGATATGACAAACTAATGTTCATCATAAAAAAAAGCTGCTGAGACATTCTCAAGCAGCTTTTTGGTTCTGTATTAATGAAGCACGATTTGTTCATTCATTAAATCAATGGCGTAAAGCGATTGCCCATATTCATCTAATAGAAGGTATACTTTGAGCGGGGCAGTGGTTTGATCTGTTTGCTGCGTGAATAGGACACAAGTGAATTTTTCAATCCCTTCTGGCAGCTTGCTTTTCAGAAAAGGATGAAGAATAGGAGAGATTCGAAGGGTATCAACATCTTTCAGCCAAAGCTCATCTTGTAACGCAGGATAATGGTCAACCAAAAACTGACGAAACACTTCCAATGTACTCAAGGTAGATATCCTCACTTTCTTCTAACTTGGCTTCAAACTCACCTAAAAACAAACGGAACCAACTCATCATATGATCTCGGTACACGTATTTTCGCATACGGCTTGAGACATGATCACTCACTTTTTAGACATGAACTGTAGATCAACTGTACTGTAACGAATGTTCAATATGTATAACGTTTCCTATGTCATCTCATTGACTCCACCACGAATTCAAACAATGGACCTATGATCATATTCTTACCTGTTTTCTTTCGTGATGAAACGACAACTTCCTGCTACAATATTCCATTTTTCTGCAAAAAAGAGGGAGATGGGACAAAAAAAAAAGAACAGCACTGACTGTTCTTTCAATAGCGTAAAGTGCCAATTCAAATATCCTGTAAAGGAATGACTTCCCCGCTCACTGCATCCACTCCATCATGACAATCTAGTTTCCCACATAAGACATACTGCTTTTCTGTAAAATCATATACATAGATGGGGGTCAGCTCTAACCGATTTTTTAATTTTTCGAAGGCTTCTTGTTTTGTCATGGTGATTTTACCAGGGGGTTGGAGTTCATCCAACATGCCACACTCCTTAAACATTTCTTTTCTATCTATGTAATTAACGGCTTCAAATGTAAGGGCATCAATGAATATCAAGATTTTATCTGTAAGCAAGCTTCTCTCTTGTCTATTTGCTTTTACTGTTGCATGAATGTAATGATCACGATGAAGAGAAATGCAAACCCATTTTCCAGTGTCGTTAGGATATTCCTGACTCAACAAGTTTTGAACTGCTTTCAAACACTTATCTTTTTCTTCCTCTGTTATTGGCATTGTATCTGGTGAGGGTTCAATTGAAAAGGCTTGATCATCTGAGATATCTTCTTGAATATTTAATTCCTTTCTTACAAAAGGTTCAGTTATTGGTTCATCCCATTTGATGATTTGGTTGATATTGAGACATTGATGTTCCTGTATCGTACCTTCAAACGGGAGGATTCCGGTTCCATCATTCTTTACATACACTTCTTCTAACGCATAAATTGGACGAATTTTATTCTGATCAAAGGAAGGCCATTCGATTCGTTGCACTTGCTGAAGGACTAAGCTTTCAATCTTCTCAATGAGCAGCGTATATTTTTCAGCCCTGTGCTTTTTTATTGAGACAAATGGGCCGTGATGAACAAAGTAAATGAGTTGTCCATGTTCATCCCATTTCACATCAATCATGCCCGAAGGGGTCACTGGTACACCAGCAATTTTTTCTTCAAAAATAAGTTCCCCTTTTTCCTCCTTATGCAAGTGAAAGTGCTCTCCATATATCAACCCTGTTTCTTGTTCAATCCATTTGATGGCGTCATTCTGGCCGCTATCAAACCACACACCCTCCTTTGCATATGTTTTACCCATGACAAAAACAGCTCTCTCAACCTTTCCTGTATTCAAATTCACTTCTATCACGGCTGTGCCATCCGGGTTTAAATCTTCGTCCACAGGTTCCATTTCATGTGGAGGAAACCATTCCATACACAATTTATAAATTGTTTCATTAAACATATTCACATTTCGGTAATACTCGTAGTTTTTTAAACGATAATCATCTAAGCCGAACTTCTTTCTTGTATCATCTATTAGATGCTGTAGAGTTTCATTCATTTGTTTCACCTCAATCTGTTAAGCGATTATCTTATGGAAGGACGAATATGACGATAAAGCCAAATAGGATGATGATGGTCAAGAAACCTAAAGCCATTGCCATCATATTTGACTCTTTTGTATAACCTTTTAATTCGTGTTTCTCAGTAGATCGATCAATTTTTCTAATTCGAAAAAGCATACTTACATTGATAAGAGCTAAAGAAATAACCAAGAAGAAAATGAGAAAAATAGGTTCTATGTCAAAGAATGGATTCGGTATATTTTGAATATTAAACGACTGAAAGAACATAAGTCCACTCAATATCAATTTCCAAATATTCTCCATCTTTTTTTCTTTGTACCACTCTTTACCCAGTTTCCCCTTTTCATAAATAGCTACCTGCTCGAAAAGAGGAATGAAAGACTTTGTTGTTCCTTTTTTGATAAAGCCTAATACACCTTGAAAAAGCATTAGAATGCCTAAACAAAAAAAGAAATGTGTAAATCGTATTTCAGAAATTTGAATAATCATAAAAAAGATCACCATCATGATGCCAAATATTAAATTAGACGCAGCTATTTGTTTTAGTCGCATCTTTTTTAATGCAGCTTGTTCCATACTATACTCCTCCCCGTTTAAATGGTTTGATAATCGCTCTATCTGTACTACGTTTTTATCGGAAAAATGTTTCAATATTTTTCCTTTCTATTGTGAATTTGGTTTTTCACACACGAAAAAAGTAAAGAGTAATTCCCTTTACTTTTTCGCTTGCCTCTATGGGTTTAATCCTATTCTCAAACCGCTGAATTGACTGCTTACTCATTTTCATGAACTGTCTAATCAGTTCATATTAGTGTTTAAAAATTCCCCTTCACAATCGTTCTTTTGGCTTTCTTGACAATTCTGCTGGTTGCTTTTGTATCAGAATCTTTTAACCACTGTTCACACAGGTTTATGACCCAATTTGGTTGTGTTTTACTAGCGTCATTGAGCCAGTTTCCAACAGAATCTTGAACATATGTTGATGGATCAGATTTGAGCAAGTCTAGAATAGGCTGTGCCCTCATTGGCTCTTGTTTTAATGACTCCATATGCTTTGTCCACACACCTCTTGGGCGAATAGCTTCTACTGAGAATCGGCGAATATTTTCATCTTTACTTTTAGCCCATGCTGTTAAATGTTCTATACTTTGATCGAGCTGATCCGTTAGGCTTTCTCTCACTGACATCCACGCAATTTCTCGAACTCCAAAATGATGATCAGCTGCAAATGGCTGAATGTACGCCAATTTCTCTTCCAAAGTTGATAAACGGTGTTTGTTCATATAAGCAGCCCAACAGCGGACGCTATCAGATACATGGTGAGTAAATGCCTGTAGCACTTCCGCTTGTTTTTCCCCATTCTCTTTCTGTAGCCAATCATCTAACAATTGACCGATGAGACGAATTGCTTTCATTCCAGACTCAGCCTTTTGTTGAGTGATCTTAGATGTTAAACCGTCTAAATGATGGTCTAAACCAACGGATGGCAAAACATGACGTAATAACGTCATATGATTGACAGCCAGCCATTCAGTTAAATTCACACTCTCTATTTTGCCCTGATTCAAAAGGAACAAGACGTCATGAGGGATATCAGACCCCTTTCGAGCACCTTTTCGATTGATGATCTCTTCGCTTATTTGCATTTATTTTCTCTCCTCGTCTAGTGGTGCTTTTGTTTGATATTCATCGTTTTTAAAAGAAATATATGAATGCCTTCAATCTTTGGATATTGCCCCCTATTGTATCAAATAAACAACTTTACTGGTGCATTCTTCAAATTAAAAAGGAACTACCCAAAATAAGTAGTCCCTTCCATACAAAATTGAATTTAAGTTACCTTCCTTGCTCGATCACCTTCAAACTCTTCTGCTGAGAGATTCTGTCAAACGCCACCATCAAGATGGTCATGAGTAAAGCGAGAAGAACCGTTCCAGCACTGATCCAGCTCAGGTGCAATATAGATGTCCTGCTTAATACAATCCCCCCTAACCCCGAGCCTAAAGCAAATCCGAATTGAATAAATGATGTATTGACACTTAATGCGATATCAGGAGATTTTGGAACAAGGGTTACTAGATATAGCTGCTGAGCTGGTGATGTACTCCATGTTGCGATCATCCATATCATGATAACAGCCACCATGACCACGAGATTCCCTGTGACAAATGCTAGTAGCATGAGCATCATGATTTGCAAGATGATGCCAGAAAAAATCGTGAAGATGGGTCCTTTTTTATCTGCTGCCATCCCTCCAAGGCTTGATCCCAAAAAGCTGCATATTCCCGCTAGTAACAAAATGCCACTGATTTCTGTGATGCTTAGGTTGGCTGATTTTTGCAGGAAGGGCGTTAAATAGGTAAATAACGTGGAATATCCCCCTACATAGAATAACGTGACTGCCACTGCAAGTAATATACGCTTGTCTTTTAAAATCGATAATTGCATACGAAGCGTCACCGGCTCTTGCTCTTTCATAGAGGGGATTCGCCTATACACCACAATCAGCGGAATAAGCGTGATCACTCCAATGGCTGCGAATAATGCTTTCCATCCGATCATACTGCTTAGAAATGTCCCGATTGGAACGCCTAAAACCAAGGAGCTGCTTAATCCCATTAAAATGATGCCAATCGCTGTTCCTCTTTTTTCCCGTTCTACAAGACGAGTTGCAACCGCCATCGCCACTACAATCGCCGTTCCCCCACTGATTCCTTGTAAAATTCTTGTGATCATGACCATTTCAAACGAATGGCTGATACTTGTGATGAAGTTACTTAAAATAAAAATGATCAGCGTCCATGTTAATATTTTTCTGCGGTCCATATTGATGGTTAGTGCGATGACAATCGGTGCACCGATTGCGGCCGAAAGTGCTAAAGATGTGACCAATAAGCCAGCAGTAGACGTTGTGACATGTAAATCATGTGCGACCATTTGAATAATGCCAGTAATGATGTATTCGATCGTTCCGATTAAAAAAGCTGCTAAAGCAAGTAAATAGACAACGGTTTTATTTTGCATCGTGACGTTTCTCCTTTGGGCCATGTTTACGATTTGATTTCATTTTTAATAGGAATTTGAATTTCAATGAGTCTGCCTTCTTCATTTTCTGACAATGGGTAATAGATTTCTCGGCCCGGCTGATCATCTTTCACGCGGTATCCGTTATGTTCGATCCATGTCGCCAAGTCAACACAAGCTGTTTGTGCAGATGGAGAATGGGAATGAAATAAGAGTGTTGCCATGGTGTCTTCTGCAGGTAACGTGCGAATTGTCATTCCCTGAGGAAGAGAGCACCTTAACGATTTGACGGAATACCCCACCTCAAATTCGAACTCACTTTCTTTATCCAGTGATTCTCTCCATAGCACTACTTGTGGTCCCGAGATCGATTCTTGTTGATGTTTATGTAATAAATGATGAAACATTTGAAAGAATGAAGGGATTTCTTCAACAGTTCCGTTGGATTGAAAAGACATGATGCGTTTGCTTTCAACAGATTTAATGATGACCTCCTGTTCTTTTTCAACACACCCCTCTCGTTTGATGAGATGCATCCGCTCCTTAATACGGGCTAATTTCTGTTGTTCTCTTTCGATCAATTGCTGAATCTCACTCTCTTTCAAGAGAAACATGCCCTGAATTTGCTCTACTGAGATATCTTCACGAAGAAGCTGCCCCATTTGCTTTAACGTAAAGCCTAATTCCTTATAGAGAAAAATTCGATTGACCTCAAGTAACTGCTCAGCTGAGTAATAACGGTATCCCGAATCTTGATCGATCTGCTGAGGCTTTAATAAATCAATTTGGTCATAATATCTTAAGGTTTTGACAGGCACTTTACTTAACATAGAAAAATCGCCGATCTTGAACATCCTGCATCTCCTCCGATTTGTTGATCTGATCACAGTATAAACCTTTCAGTTAAGGGGAAGGTCAATAGAAGAATTTAAACATGTCGATTCAAACAAACAAAAAAAGCACTATTTTCAAATAGTGCCTGAAACGAAATTTTTTCAATTCATTTTCCGAAAGTTATTTGATAAAAATTGAGCGCACGCCATCATCACATCATTGTTTAAATTTGTTCAATCATTCTCCAAACGTTCCAATCTTTCAAGCCACTTGACAATAGTTCCGTTTGTAAAGAAATCGAGTATGACACCCTCGCAAAATCGTTCAGCTCTCAGAACCCCCATGATGAGAGCCAGTACACACTGCGCATTTACATTTGAGGTGTCCACATTCACTAAATCGTTCATTCCACCCTCAATGCCATTTTCTTTGAGGATCTCACTGTAGCGGGTAAGCTCCATTTCTTGATGTTGTTCTGCAAAGGTATAGACATCCTCGATAAAACGACGGACCGTTTCGGAATAATTCACAAAGGGCATCTGAATCGGATGTTCTGCTGTTCCATCATTTTCTTTATCTATGACCCATTCACCAATATCATCGCCTTGAAGCATAGGGATATAGTTTGTTAAGATGTTAAATTGACTCAATCTCATCCTCCACCTTTCCATGAATTAAAAATTCTTTGATCGCTCTCTCTCAATAAGTTAATAAAAAAATCCGTGATGATCGTACAAACGAGAAGCCAGTATTCAAGTCACAAACCATTTTTATTCATTTCACTCTTTACACTGGTACCATCGATACAACTGTCCCCACATGCACGGTATTAATCATCTTGCTTGTCAACGTTTATGTGTCATATTAAATAATAAGCTGATACCAGTTGTGAATAAAGCGTCAAGGAATTTATAAGACGATTCCCAAATAAAAAAACACCTCTGTCACATCGTTGCGAAGAGGTTATGTTCACTATTTTGTCTTTATACTTCTTAGAAAGGCACTTCTGTTCTCTGTTGCATTTGTCAGCATCTTCGCATTTTCATTGAGTCTTTGTATCAATGCATCCTTAGCTTTTCCTTCAAATGAAGAGAGTAAAGCAACATACACTTCAGCTACAACCTGTTGTGCTGAAGAAAAGTCTGACGCATGTTTTGTGTCTTCTTTTAGATTCTGACAATGCGTTTTTAAACTTGAACCTACAATTTTTTTTAATTCCTCATTCTGTTGTAATCGTCTGTAAAACTCATCTGCATCCATATTAACTCCATATGGCAATTGAAATCCTCCTTACAACCGTAACCATCTTGCTAATTCATTATCCTTATCTTTTAAATCCTCCGCCATTTTCACAATAAACTCACTAATATCCTCTAAATCTCTAATCAAATAATGTAGAGAAGCCTCAGTTTGATACTGTTCTTCTGAGTCATAAAATGCTGCTCCATCTTTCACAAAAGGGGCGTGAAACAATATAGCTTTTTCAACGTCACTTGGATCTAAATCCTTGAATTCTCCTAACCTCTTTCCGCAAATAGATTTCACGTCATAAATCATTTTGCTGTGATCGTGAGGGAATTGTTCAATTGCTTGTTTTTTTGTTTTTAAGTCTTCGATAGCTGCCTGTAATCGACGAGCTAATTCTTTTGCATATTTGGCATCCACTTTGATGGTTTGTCCATTCATACCTGAATAAGATGAGAACGATTCGATATTCTGGTTATAAACACCTTTGCTTCCATCCACACTTTTGATATGACCATTCTTATCAAAAGTAAAGTTCGACTCATTTAAACTATGAGTATCCGGATCTTTTGCGAATGCTTGGCCATAGAAGGAAGTAATCAAATTTCCTAAAACCCCAGGAACACCAAACGGAGACACAAACCGATCTATACGCTCTCTTCGTGATTGACTAGGATCTTTCGTATAAATTGTCGTTCCATTGTGCCTGTCATATTCCAACAACCAACCTGCCCCCACCATATCATCAGGATTAATGATGGCTTTATGATACAAATCAAATTCGCCGTTTCTGATTTTCTTCTGAGTTTCTTCATCATGCAGTTTAACAATGGAAGGGTTGTTAAAGGCTACACTGTAAACATGATTGTTTACACCAGCGTATTCTGCATCTGCCCCTCCAAGTGAGTGACCCGTTGTTGAAATCACTGTATTAGTGCCAGCATACTTTTTCACTTCATTGGCGACGAGCTTATCACCTTGATCAAATTGAGATGTCTTAGTGACAATTTTGTATTCTCCACTTTTCAACAACATGGCTTGTTCCATACTACCGTTATACTTGGTAATCGCTTTAGAGTTTTCAGGTGCCTCTTTTTTCATGATGTATTTGACTTTCTTTTTCGGGTCTTGACCCATTACCACGTTGCCGCCATCTGCACTTATCACGTCAGCTTTGATTTGTTCTTGATTTGTTCCTTGAAAACCTACGACAACATTCTCAGGTTCTTTTGGTTTAACCCATTTACCTTCTTTTTTCTTGGCTTGGACAAATACGTAAACATCTAGGCCTGTGTCTGGGTCTTTTTTGATTTTGTCTACATAAAAAGCTTTTTTTGAATCATTTACAAGTGGTGTCTTATTCTCATAGGCTTTTCTCATTTTCTTTTCACTATATGTATTTTGGCTCAGAGAAAAATAATCTTTATCTGTTAAATTAGGTATGTCCGTCTTTGTATTCATGTACAATGCCCCTTCTCTCATGTAAAATCTAAGATAGAAAGGATGGTTTTATGAAAAAATACATAATTATCCTTGTGACTTTGGTTATTATAACACTTGGAGGGATATTTATGAAGGAACAACACGACAAAAAAACAGCTGCCCAAGAAGCTAAAAAAGAAGAATTGTATTCCTTGGCTAAGAAAAGAATGACTGACTTTATTAAAACAAACTATAATGATATTAAACGAATTGATTATACTGATGATTATGAGATAAACCCAATGGGCGGTATTGAAATTAATGGTTATCTCAATGAAAATAAGAAAAAAGAAATATGGGGAATCTATGATAAGGGCAATGACGAAGTCATATCTTTCACTGTAGATGCTAAAGAAAAACCCGAGTGCGAAGATAAAGTATGCGAGTATTAAAAAGAGGATAAATCATCGAATAAACAAAAACGTCCCCTTGGAATTTCAAGGGGACTATTTGTTTACTTCAAGAAGGCTTCGAGCTGCGCCTTTTTCTTTGGTTTTGGACCATATATACCATCTGCGATAACACCATGCATATATTCATATAAAACTTCCATTGATAAAACATGACTGGTGATATTTATGCTCACTTAAAAAAAATTTGGTGATTACTTCATATTAGAAGGTTAAATGATCATAATGGCCTTTCGCGGTTCTTTGCCCACTATTATTTAAGGACTAAAGACACCACACACTCCACATGTGCCGTATGCGGAAACATATCCACTGGCTGCATGTATTCGATCTTGTAGTCTTTTGACATATATTCGAGGTCTTTTGCTAGTGTAGATGGGTTGCAAGAGACGTAGACAAAGCGTTTTGGTTTGACTTGTTTAACGGTGTCTAGGAAAGTGCGTTCGCAGCCTGTTCTTGGCGGATCGACGACGATAACATCGGGACGGAAGCCTTCTTTGACCCATTTTGGCAGCCAGTGTTCAGCTGTGCCTGTCACATAAGTTGCGTTTTTCATGCCGTGTTTTTTGGCATTTTTCTTCGCGTCATCAATTGATTCTTTGATGACATCCATACCTCTTACTTCTTTTGCTCCATCTGAGAGCCACATTCCAATGGTTCCAACGCCGCAATACGCATCGACTACCTTTTCTTTGCCAGTTAGTTTGGCCGCTTTTTTCGCTTCGTCGTAAAGCTTTAATGTCTGCTTCGGATTCAATTGGAAGAAAGCCCGTGCACTCAATTCAAATGAGACGTCTCCTAAAAATTCTTGGATGACCATGTTGCCAGCTAGGAGCGATGTTTTATGCCCAAAGATGACTGACGTTTTTTCACCATTGATATTGTGCATAATAGACGTCACTTCTGGCAGACGTTTTTGAATGGCTTCGGCGATTTCTTTTTTCTTTGGAAACTCAGGCTTTGATGTGACAAGGACGACTTGTACTTCACCTGTTTCAAAGCCGACACGCACAACAATCGAGCGCACGTCGCCTTTTCTTGTCCGCTCGTTGTAGACAGATACGCCGAATTTCTCTAAAATTTTGCGGACGACGCCTGTTGTTTTGTTCGTTTTCGGATGCTGGACGATACATTCCTTGATCGGAACAAGTTTATGAGAATTCAGCCCATAAAGCCCTGCGATGATGTCGCCGCTATGTGATCTTCCGACTTGGAACTGACTTTTATTCCGGTAGTGCCACGGATCTTCCATACCGATTGTTGGTCTAATGTCGATCTTTTCAACCGACAGCTTTGTATGACGCTCCATTGATTGAATGACAATATCGCGTTTTTCCTTTAATTGCTGCTCGTATGCCAAATGCTGAAGCTGACAGCCTCCGCACTCTTCGTATACTGGGCACGGCGGTTTCACTCGATGTTCTGAGCGCTTGCGGACTTTCCTCACCGTACCTTCTGCATATTTCGCTTGAACATTCGTTGCTTCAACTACTACTTCCTCACCTGGAAGTGCACCTGGGACAAAGACCACTTGCTTTTTAAAATAACCGACCCCTTCCCCATTAATGCCAAGGCGTTTAATGGTAAGCGGGAACTGCTGCCCCTTTTGCAGAAGGGCTCCTTGCTGTTTTTCTTTCACGTTTATTCTCTCCGTTCTATTTAAACCTTTATCGGTTGTCCTCATTTTATTCCATCTGAATAGTATATCACGACTTGGACGAAGAGAGAAAATGCCTTTCAATTATTTATCTGTCTCTATACTTCTCCATAAATAAAGGGAGGCGTAGCTTAAATACGGTGCCCACTCCTTGCTTAAAACTGCCATCTCTTCTTTTGTTGGCTTTTCTGGCAGGTCAAAGTGACGTTTGATCGCATTTTGAATCCCGATATCTGCCATTGGAAAGAGATTTGGTCTTCCAAGTCCATTCATGAGGACATTTTGAACCGTCCAAGGTCCAATCCCTCTAATCGGAAGCAGACGTTCTTCAATTTCAATATCCGTTAAGTCGTGTAATTCTTCTAAATTCAGAGAGCCGCTCACTATTCGCTTTGAGACATCAATCACATATTCCGCTTTTCGCTGACTGAATTGCAGTTTTCTCAAGTCATCGGTTTCAAGTGATGCAATGGTTTTCGGTAAAGGGTCAAACCAGACGCCGTCGATTTGCTCACCATACGTATGAACAAACCGTTTCGTCAGCTCATAAGCAAATGCAAGATTGAGCTGCTGATGAATGATGCATTTCATCAAGCAATGATATAGATGGAAATCCAGCATAAGCGGCGTTCCGATATGACGTTCAAAAATGGGCGCAAGATTTGTTTGAGCAAAATGGTCATGCACGGCGTGTAATTGATGCTCCATGCCAAATATCCGCTTCACCTCAGAAAGGATCGCTTCCTCCGGCCCGTTTGCCTGTACCCGGAACGAAGGTGCTTCTTTTGTTCCTGTCGCTTGAACGACTGCAACGTACGGTTTATGATTCAGCCTCATCGGTACTTTGATTTCTCTTTTATCCAGATCGACCGCCTTTAACGGATCGCTCGACAAACGTCTCAGCACTTGATCGAAGTGATAGGGCGGTTCAACCAATAGGTGTTTTTCCCACATGTTTTTCCTCTTCCTTTCTGCCAACACACGCAGATGTGATTGTTTCACTTTGCATGAATGATTCTCTATATTGAATACTTTTAAATATAAAGAGTACAAGAATTTATCAGTTATATCTTCCTTATTTATGGTCATTCTCCTTTTGGATAGATGAAAATTTTTAGTCGAATTCAGCTAAAATTCGACAGCAATCTTCAACATTTTAGGATCATTTTCCTTAAATTAGAAATAGAACCTATGGGTGATATCTTCTATCTCAAAAATATTTGTATAATTATGACATATCAAGGAGGTGAACAAAGGAATTAGCGGATTAGGCAATCATTTGTTTCATCTTGCAGGAACATATTTACCTCATTGATAACCGGCTTCACCTAGTTTCACGTTTTACTAAAAGAAGACCCAAAATTTAAAAACAAAGGAGATCCGACCAATGAAAAAAACAATTCTTTCTGTTGCCCTTGCCACTGCTGTTTCTTCGACACTACCAGTATTCGCTGACGCTGCTGAGCAAAAAACTGCTCCAGTTTCAACAACTATTCAGCAAACTGTGTTAAACAAAGCTGCTGAAGGTAAAGCTTCAACAAATGCGACAAATGTTAACATTAACTTTGACGTACTTGGAATTGCCAATGCATTAATTAATGCTGCAAATGCTAACACGAACCGTGAAGGCTTTGTCAAAGGATTAATGGAGTCTGCTTTCTATGCTGCTGGCGCAAAATACAATGTCATGGTCTTTAACTTAAGCCAAGGCTATGAGACTCGTTTCAACGGTGTTAAAACGTTTGCTACTGTTAAATACGGAAGCATTACGTACGGAGTTTGGGTATTTGAAAATGGATCTTTCACAAACAAAGGTGATGGCGGTTACATCAACTGGGCATTTAGAGGTTGGTTCGACCGTAACGGTGGTTTCGTCAACTTCCGTCGTCCTTAATTCTCGCTTTATCCATCAATCATACACGCACATTGGACCGATCTCAGCGATGAGATCGGCTTTTTTATGGTGAAAACGTATAAGTTCACCGCCGGTGCTTCATGATATAATGCAAGTCTGGAGGGGTGCACATGCTGAAAAAACTTGCAGTGACAAAAAACGGCGACTTGATTGAACATGCAACATTGCAGCAGCTTTCAAGCCCCGATATTGCCTGGTATTGGATTGATTTTTATGCGCCAACGGAAAAGGAAGCAGCACTGTTAAAGGAATTTTTTCAGTTCCATCCGCTTGCGATTGAAGATTGCTTCCATTATTTACAGCGGCCAAAGCTTGATTTTTATGAAGGGTATTTATTTTTCGTCCTTCATGCCCTCAATCAAAAAACACTTCGATCTGAAGAAGTCGACCTGTTTGTTGGAGAAAACTATATCGTTACTTTTCATTTAAAGGAAGCACCCTACATTGATCGAGTCATTCGAAAGCTCAAAGGGTCTGATAAAGCACGAGAGAGCGGTCCAGAGCATATGGCTTATATGCTGATTGACCAGCTCGTCGATGATTATTTTCCTATTATTTATCAAATTGAGGACAGGCTCAATGAAATCGAGGATGAAGAAGGGCATAAAACGTATGGTACCTTAATGAACGAAGTATTCGGTATTCGATCCGATTTGCTCAAACTGCGCAGAACCATTATCCCGATGAGGGACCTCTTATATCGAATTGTGAACACGAATATGATGAAAAGCGATGCAAACCGGCAAGCATATTTTAATGATATTTATGATCATCTATTGAAACTAACAGAAATCGTTGAGTCAAACCGTGATATGACAGCCGATTTACGAGACAGCTATCAAACACTAAATTCCAATCGAATGAATGCCATCATGATGACACTGACCATTGTCTCGACGATTTTTATTCCACTGACCTTTATTGTTGGGGTGTATGGTATGAACTTTGATAACATGCCTGAATTACACTGGAAATATGGCTATTTTGGTGTACTGATTTTCATGGGTTTGCTTGTCTCAGGGATGCTTTTGTGGTTTAAACATAAAGGATGGTTTAGGATTTTCAAATAGTTTTTTGAGAGAAGTGCTTGAAAGGGAGATACTATGGAAAACTGGATTCCACTGACAGACAAAGAACTAAAGTACGCATGGAAGACATTTGATCAAAAGTTTAAATTTAACCCAAGCATCTCTCGCTTTCCCGGTTTTCAAGCACCATCTCCTTACATCACATATGATATCTCTGCTTATTTCGAGTTCCCTTCTCTCCTAAGTGCGGATGAAGACCTTGAAAAGAAGGCACTGCTGTCTTTTCAGGAGAATATCACCGGAACGGACGAATATATGCAGGTACTTGATTGGCAGCACGAATGCTATTGGATCACACCATACGGCTCATTTGAAAAAGATGAATTTGGAGAATGGAGAGTTCCTGTGCTCCCAAATGGGGATTACTATTTCTTTTTATCGAAAGAGATGACCTGGGGTTTACTAGGACATCCTTGGGAGCAAAGCATCACGATTTTCGGTGAGGGCTTGATTGACTCCTTTACTCGTCATCGTCCCCTTTTGTTCCAGCGTAAAATAAGAGAAGGATAAGTCAAAAAGCTTGCAGATGTCTGCAAGCTTTTTCTATAGCTGAGGAAGATGCCATACTTTTTCAAGCATGAGATCGTCTAAGCTTTTAAAGGTATATCCTTGTTTTTTTAAAGCAGTAATGGCATCATCAAGTGCCTCGGCATTGTCCCTTGAGACGGTATGAAGTAAGTAAATGGCACCCGGATGCGCCTGTTTCATCATTTGATTGTACGCATACTGTTTTCCTTTTTGATGGTGGATGTGCCAATCTACAAACGCTACTGACCAGAAAACGGTTTGGTAGCCAAGCTGTTTCGTTTCCTTTAGTACCCTTTCACTGAACACTCCGCGCGGTGGACGAAGGTAGAGGTTATCTTGTTTTCCTGTGATTTTGTATACCGCTTCATTGACACGATCCAGCTCTTCTTTGATTTCTTTCGTGCTCTTTGTTGTTAAATCTGGATGGTGATAGGAATGGTTGCCAATAATATGACCTTCCTCTGCCATACGTTTGACGAGCTTAGGCTGGTCCTTTACGAAGTGCCCAGTCACAAAAAAGGTGCCGGGTACTTGATGCTTTTTCAGCACGTCCAAGATTTTGGGTGTGTACCCATTTTCATAGCCATTGTCGAATGTAAAATAAATCTCTTTCTTTTTCGTATTTCCTAAATAGAAAGCATCATATTTCTTTAAGAGTGTCGTCAGTTCCTTGCCGGCATCTGCTGGCTTGTGCTCTTTGCTTTTAGCAAATCCCCAATGAATCGGCTGATTAGACACGGCTTCTAGGTTGGAAAAAGGCATCGATACAAAAAGCGCACATAAACAGATCAGTATGCATTTTTTCATTTACGTCACTTCCCGGTTTTTCTTCTATTGTGCAGAATATACCGGGTACTCATACACTTTTTGACCTGCCAATTTAAAGAAAAAAGCCCGCATCAGCGCGAGCTATTCTTCCTTCCAATCGGTTTTAAACCGTTCATATTTCGCTTCCAGGTCGTCGATCATCTGGATGAGTCTGTCTATATCCTCAACGTCTGTGGATTCAGGATCTAATGAATCAATCACATTCATAAACATATCTAATCGGTTCTTTAAATAATCAACCTGCTGTTCTTTGCTGTCTGCTGCCTTGCCCATAGATACACTCCCTTTAGCATTTGTTTATAGCTTATCTTTTTTTCCTTTGTAAATCAATTGTGTCCCCTCTTGCGTATAACGGTGATGGGGCTTAAAATTAACTGTTGGCGGGTCTATGTTTGCCCGAATGAAAAGGAGATAGATACCATGAACCAAAAAACAGCACTTCGTCCGATTACACCTGCATTCGACCCTTGGGAAGCCTATCTCGATGTGCAGGATTACGGAGAAATGAAGCTGACAAATATTGAATTGACGACAACGACGTTGTGTAACATGAGATGTGAGCACTGTGCGGTTGGCTATACTTTGCAGCCAAAAGATCCGAATGCACTGCCACTCGATTTACTGCTTCGCCGTTTAGATGAAGTACCGCTCTTGCGTTCCCTTAGCATCACAGGCGGAGAGCCGATGCTGTCTCTGAAATCTGTACGGGAATATGTCGTTCCTTTATTAAAGTATGCCCATGAACGCGGCGTCCGTACCCAAATTAATTCGAATTTAACACTTGATTTGGCTCGATATGAAGAGATTATTCCATACTTGGATGTCCTACACATTTCACATAACTGGGGAACAGTCGAAGAGTTTGCTACGGTTGGTTTTGCAATGATGGACCGAAAGCCAACCTTTGAGCAGCGCGAGAAATTGTTTAACCGCATGATTGAGAATAGTCAAGCACTTGTGAAAGCGGGTGTAACCGTATCTGCTGAAACGATGCTGAATAAGCGTACGCTTCCTTATATTGAACACATCCATCGTCAAATCGTGGACGAGATGAAATGCCAGCGCCACGAAGTTCACCCGATGTATCCAAGTGATTTTGCGAGCGCCCTTGAATCATTGTCGCTTCCGCAAATGCGGGATGCGATTCATCAGCTGCTCGATGTTCGTGATGAGAACACATGGATGCTGTTTGGCACATTGCCATTTTATTCATGCAGCACAGATGAAGAAGACCAGCGCCTCTTGACTCGATTGCGTCAAGCGAAAAATGTGACAGTACGAAATGACCCTGATGGCCGTTCACGGTTGAATGTGAATATTTTTGATGGGAATATTATTGTGACAGACTTTGGCGATACACCGCCATTAGGAAATATTGAAACTGATACGTTGCAATCAGCTTATACACGCTGGATGAACACAAAATTGGCAAAAGAACTGAATTGTCATTGCCCAAGTGTGCAATGCCTTGGTCCGAATGTTCTTGTGAAAAACAGTTATTATCAAGATGTTGATTTTACTTCTCGTACAGCCAGGGGGTAACCGATAGATGGACGAAACATTTCTGACAGTGGTCAAGAACAAATACATTGAAATTCTCCTTGTTGGCCTCATTCTTTGGCTTGCCGTCTTTATGATAAACAAAGCGCTTCAGATTTTCTTTAAACGCACTGAATTCATTGAAGACAAGAAGAAAAAAACGATTGAGAGCTTGGTCAAATCGGTTTCAAAGTATACAGCTTCCATATGTTTTGTCTTATATGTGATTTCTCTATTCTTTCATGACTTTGGGAAGATTCTTGCGGGGGCTGGTGTTGCTGGAATTGTCATTGGTTTTGGCGCTCAGACCTTGATTCGTGATATTTTAGCCGGCATCTTCCTCATTTATGAAAGGCAAATTCATAAAGGTGACTATGTGACGGTCAATAATCTTTTTAACGGAACCATTGAAGAAATTGGTCTCCGGTCTTTGCAAATTAGAGAATGGAGCGGCAAGCTGTTAACCATTTCAAACGGAGACATTCGTCAAATCCAAAACTACAATATGCACTACATGCGTATCACAGAGTCAGTCTTGATCAGCGCAAACCAAAATCCTGACATTGCTTTCAAGGCGCTAGAAACAGCATGTGATCATTTAAATCAAATGCATCATGATTTACTGAAAAAAGATGAATTCCAAAACGCCATTGAACCTTTTCAGGTTCATGGCATTATGGGGCTCAATAAATTGAATCGCGGGATTGAGATCACCGTAAAAGGAATGGTCGAGGATGAAAAATACTTCGAAGCCGCCCTCGCTGTGCGAAAAGAAATGATCACACAACTTCATCAGCATGATGTGAAATTGCTTGAGGATCTCGTCTATCCACAGCCTGCAAAATAACCTCATTTGTGATGAGGTTATTTTTTTGATTGTTTTTAGTTAACCGGTTAATTATAATGTTATATAGTTCACCCGTTAACTAAAAGAAAGGATGTTTACATTGAGAAAAACTGAAGCGATTTTTTTTATTAAGCAAATGTATCAAGAGGTGTTAATCCAATTAGATATAGAAAAGGTGGAGACTTATTTTTCTTCAGATTATCAGCAAGTCACTGATGGAAAGGTCTCTTACCTTGATGAATTTAAAAAGCATCTCTCCACATTAAAAGTCATGACCAAACAGCTCGACATCCCCGCCTTTCATGATATGTTGTTTGATGAAGAGACTCAGCAAGGGTGTTTTCGTTACACTGTACATGTTGAGCTGTCCACAGGAGACCACGGTCTAATAGATGTGATGGCGTTATTTACTTTATTAGATGGTAGAATCATTCGGTGTGATGAGCTGACTAGACCGCATGAGAAAAATAAGACGCTTGAACAACTTGGACATATCAGCTAAGGAATTCTTTTCTTTTCAGCCCTCTTACTTCTATCCTCTTGACTGATTCATGTATAATAGAAAGCAGATTGATTTCATGCAGCATGGGGACCCTCATACTGTGTATTTACTAATTGAAAGAGAGTGAATAAGATGGGTCGTAAATGGAACAACATTAAAGAAAAGAAAGCATCAAAGGATGCCAATACAAGTCGTATTTACGCAAAATTCGGGCGTGAAATCTATGTGGCTGCCAAGCAAGGTGAGCCAAATCCAGAATCAAACCAAGCACTTCGTTTTGTCCTAGAACGTGCAAAAACATATAGTGTCCCAAAACACATTGTGGACCGTGCGATTGAAAAAGCAAAAGGCGGTGCAGAAGAGAACTTCGATGAGCTGCGTTACGAAGGATTTGGTCCAAACGGATCTATGGTGATCGTTGATGCCCTGACCAATAACGTCAACCGCACAGCGTCTGATGTTCGTGCAGCATTTGGGAAAAACGGCGGAAATATGGGCGTCAGTGGATCTGTTGCTTACATGTTTGACCAAACAGCGGTAATCGGTGTCGAGGGGAAAAGTGAAGAAGAAACGCTTGAACTCTTAATGGAAGCAGACATTGATGTACGTGACATTATGGAAGAAGATGATACGGTGATCGTCTACGCTGAACCAGATCAATTCCATCAAGTTCAAGAAGCGTTCAAACAGGCAGGCGTAGAAGAATTTACTGTCGCTGAAATCACAATGCTGCCTCAAAACGAAGTGACATTAGATGATGAATCGAAAGCACAATTTGAAAAACTCATCGATGTATTAGAAGAGCTTGAAGACGTGCAGCAAGTTTATCATAATGTGGATTTAGGGGAATAATGAGCTAAGCCATCGTAGTTGTTGGATTCATTCAACTTCTGCGTTGGCTTTTTTATTGTCTAGGTAAGGTTTACGTTCTACTCAAGACCATGTAATATGAAGAAAGAGTCGTTTCCACAAATAACCAAGGAGCTGAGTTTCATTTTTAAAACATGGTGGTTTTCGTATTATGGCTTTATGATCCTCCCTTTTATTGGTCTATGCTTAATTTTCAACAATTTGACGATATTCACGAAAGTCTTTCTCTTTCTTTTCTTTGTATATCTTTTATATAACGTCTTTGATTTTTACATTCATGAAATGAAAAAAGAAAAAAGATAGGACATCTTAATCAAAAAACAGTCATCTCCCCTTGGTAAGAGGAGATGACTGTTTTTAATTCATCCCTTGAAACCCAAACGTCAGGTGATCCTGAACAGGAATCCAAGCGCCGATTCCTTGTGAGGTCACATTTTTTACGACAAGTTTGCGTTTATTTCCCTTGAGCACAAGATACACTTCTCCGTAAGTAACCTTTCCTTTTTCGTTAATGGCTGGAGCGTATGCATGCAGAGATGCTGCTTTTTTCGGAGATACGTGGTAGGACTGATCTCGCTTTGTTCCTGCACCAATCACTGTGTCGAAGGCGAGTGGAAGTTTTGTTTTTTGGATGGCTTTTTGCATCATCAATGTTTTCACATCTTCTGGGTTTGGTACTTTTGCTGTGAGCCCTCCACTTACTTTTACTTGTTGCTTTTGCACATATTTGCCGATGGCTGTTTTGTTTCCGCCTCTATTATCAATGTGATTCGTGTTCACTTTTTTGTATTCCCAATTGGCGACGGTTTCGTTTGAATCATAGCTGAGTGCCCATCTTCCAAGAAAAATCGTTGCCCTGTAGCCAACTGCTAGCGGTGTACCTGAGATACTGGATTCATTCAGCATTTTAATTAAATGTGTATTTTCAATTGGTACACTTGTTGTTTTAAATAATTCGGCCGTCAGCTCGCTCGGCTGTAGCAGCGGTTGATCTTGTGACGCATTTGGATACGTATTTTCCTTTGAGATACTGGCGACAGACGATGGCACCTTAAACGGCTTTGCTGCCTCGGCTGGAAAACTGTATAGAAAACTTAAGGATAAGAGAACAACAAACATGATGCGGGGCATCTTTTTCATATCATCACTCTTTCTCATTCATTTTTCCATAGTATTTTCCCGAAAGACGTCCCTTATCCACAAAAGATTATAAAAGGAAAAATCCAATCGCCATAATGAAATAGGCAGCGAGCAATGTAGCACCTTCAAACCAGTTCGTATCCCCATCATTTGAAAGGATGACCGTTAGTAAAACAGAGGATGCCATGGCAATGAGCTCTGGTAATGAGAAGATCAGTGGCATTTGCTTTTCAAAAAACAGAGAGCTGATCACAAGGATCGGTGCGACCATCATGGCGACTTGAAGCGTGGAACCGAAAGCAATTTCGACCGCGACATCCATTTTGTTTTTATACGCCATAATGACAGCAGAAGCGTGTTCTGCTGCATTACCGACAATCGCAACAATGATGACCCCGATAAACAGTTCACTCCAGCCAAACTGTTCTCCGACTGTGTCAAATGTATGGACGAGCCGCTCTGAAATATACGCCACAGCAATTGTCGCAAGGAGTAAAATCGCCGTGGCAAACTTCCCCGACCATTCTGGTGTTTCTTCTTCCGTCGCTGCTTCCCCTTCCGCAATTTCCTGCTTGGCAACATAAACACCTCTGTGGCTGACCAGTTTGAAATAGAGTGCTGCAACATAAAGCAAAATCATCACAATGCTAATGCCGATACTTAAAACAAATTGACGATCTTCTGCCATCCCTATGGAAAAGACTTCTGGAATGACAAATGCCACAATAATCGCAAACATAAGAAGCCCAGAGTTATGCCTTGCATCGTGTACATTGAACTCTTGTCGTTTAAATTTCAATCCGCCAACGAAAAAAGACAGTCCAGCCACAAGCAGTAAATTGCCGATCACTGAGCCAGTGAGTGAAGCAAGGACAATAGCGGTGAGTCCTTGTTTTAATGCAAAAAATGAAATGATTAATTCCACTGCATTTCCAAAAGTAGCGTTTAATAACCCACCAATTCTTGGTCCCGCTATAATGGCAAGACTCTCTGTCGCTCTTCCCATAAAACTTGCAAGACCGATGATGGCGATACAATAGACGGCGAACATGACAGCCTGCGGGAAATGAAGAAAACTGCCAATTACAGATAATGGAACACCAATTGCGACAATCACAAGAAACAAACGATTCATACAGCCAATCTCCTTTACATCATATCTGACTGTTATTCTTTCGTGAGTGCCGGCATCATATACATTTAGATTCGTTCGTGTGAAAGGGTGATATCAATCGTTCCTTTCACGGATTGCACCATGGAGCAATGCTTCAACGCAAGTTTCATTACTTTTTCCAGCTGTTCATCAGAGGTGCTGATGCTTTCAAAGATCATATGTAAATGAATATGAGTGATTTTGTTTACAGTTCCTTCTCTTTTCGTTTCAGGTGTAATGGTCAGCCCTTGATAGGATATTCGTTTTTTCCGGCATACATGAATGACCATTTCTCCAAAACAGCCCGCAATAGCCGAGGTGAACAATTGATACGGCCTGTATCCCGCTTCTTCATTTCCTGAAATATGTAGCTGCCTTTGATCAGCATTTGCGATCCACCGATCATTTTCGTATATCAGCTTCATTCCTTTTCCACCTTTCTATTGAAACCCCTATGGTTCCATTGTACGATGAAAGCATGAACTTGTAAGGAGCTTCTTATGTCGAGAATTCATTTTATGATTTTAATTTTACTTGTATCCGTATCTGGTTTTTCGCAGGGAGCGTTACTGCCAGTTATTTCGATTATTTTCGAACATGCCGGCACTTCCCCGACGTTAAACGGACTGCATGCCACCGGCTTATATCTCGGCGTGCTGCTTGCGTCTCCTTTTATGGAAGCGCCGCTGCGCCGCTTCGGATTTAAACCATTGATCGTCATTGGGGGCGCTGCTGTCTTTTTAAGTTTGTTTAGCTTTGTCTTTATTGAATCTTATGTCGTCTGGTTCTTCTTGCGGCTGATGATCGGCATCGGTGATCATATGCTTCATTTCTCCACACAGACGTGGGTAACCTATGCCTCATCATCTAGAAATCGCGGGCGAAATATTTCATTGTATGGGTTATCCTTTGGACTCGGTTTTGCCGCTGGCCCTTTTTTAACACCACTCATTGAAATCAATCCATCCTTGCCGTTTATTGTGTCTGGTGCAGTTAGTTTGTGTATTTGGCTGCTTGTGTTTGTTTTAAAAAATACATATCCTGATACAGGTGAAATGCAGACGTCAGAGCAGACAAATAGTTTGAAGCGCTTCAAGAAGGCGTTTCAATTTGGCTGGGTAGCGTTTATGATGCCGTTTTGCTATGGCTTTTTAGAAACGACGCTCAATAGTAACTTCCCTGTGTATGCGCTGAGAAGCGGGGTGACGATAGATGCTGTTGCGTTTATTTTACCTGCGTTTGCGATTGGGAGTATTGTTTTTCAGCTTCCTCTCGGGATGCTGAGTGACCGTTTCGGCAGACGACGCATGATTTTAGTTGTGACACTCGTCGGTTCATTCTTTTTCCTTTTAGCAGGGATTTTCATTCAGTCCGTTTTGGCTGTTGCGATCTGTTTCTTTATCGCAGGTATGGCTGTAGGTTCGACCTTCTCACTTGGCATCAGTTATATGACGGACTTATTGCCAAAGCATCTGCTGCCTGCTGGGAATTTGATGTGCGGTATGGCGTTTAGTGCAGGAAGTATTCTCGGTCCGGTTCTTGGCGGATTCTTTGTGCAGACGTTCGAGGGCATGAATTTACTTTACCTTGTCAGCATTGTGATTTTATTTGTGTTTTGTTGTGTTCGATTTGGGCGTACACAGTCAGTGGTCGACACTCCAAACGAATCCATTTCTCATTAAAAACTCCCCTGCACCTATGCAGAGGAGTTTTTTCATCTAGTGATACCCATTTTGCCCATTCGCACTTCCGCTTGTTTTGTGCTTTGGCTGATGGCCTTTGTTTTGTTTTGTGTTGCTTCCGCCTTTTTTCGATTGTTTAGACATTCGTTATTCCCCCATCCGTCAAGATTGAACATGTTCGTTCTCCTTTAGGATGCCCGGTTTTCTTTACACCTTGCCTGGTACGATTTTACGCTTATGTAAAAGCGCATTGAGCTCGCCGCCGAGGATGATCATAATGCCGGTTAAATAAAACCAGATCATTAATATAATGATTCCCCCAATGCTTCCGTACATCGCACTATAGTTGGCAAATTCGCCTACATAAAATGAGAACAGCATGCTGACGAGAATCCAGCCAACAGAAGCGAATATGGCACCCGGCAGCACAAATTTCAATTTCAGCCTGATGTTAGGGGCAAAATAATATAGGGATGTAAAAACAATTAGTAAAATCAGTGGACTAATAATCCATCTCATGGCGGTCCAAATGGTGAGAAAGGCATCTGACTGCCCTACTAATTTGGCAACGAATAAGCCAAGCTCTTTTCCAAAGACAGGCAGCATCAAGGCAAAAATAATCGTAAGCACCATCGCAATGGTTAAGATAATCGATGTTAAACGTACGAGAATGAAGGAACGATTTTCCTCAACTTCGTAAGCGTGGTTAAATGCTCTGACCACCGCATTAATGCCGTTGGATGCAGACCAGAGTGCCGCAATAATCCCGAATGACAACAATCCGCCGTTACGGTTATTCAGCGTCTCTTCGGCAATGGATTCAATCATCGAAAGCGCTCCCTCTGGCGCATAACCAGAAATGACGCTTAGAACATCCTTTGATGTCAGCGGCAAATAACCAACAAGCGTCAGCACGAAGATGAGAAACGGAAATAATGAAAGCAAAAAGAAATACGCAAGTTCAGCTGATTTTGCCGGTCCTTCATGCAGCAAAAAGCGTCCAATTAACGCTTTAACAAAACCCATACGCCTCATCTCCAATGATCAATCTTTCTGTTTCTTTTGAAAGTGATCCTTTGTTTCTTCAATAATCTCTAATACCTTTGGTGTTGTTTCCTTTAACTGATTCACCTGTTCATTCAGAAAAGACAAATCATCTGAGACCGTTCTCATCAATTGCTTCGTTTCTTCCATTTTTCCCTTCACGCAAGCAGACATCTTGCCAGGCTCCAGGCGGTATTCATCCAGCTTTTGCTGGCAGTCATTCCATTTTTCTTTCAGTGCAGTTCTTGTTGGACGATGAAATAATGTCAGCAATATGCCGCAGGCTGCGCCTATAACAGCTCCCCGAAGCACGATTTGTTTGTTCTCTTCCATCTCAACTGATCTCCTTTCAGTTAAAGGTGTTTCTCTTTTTTTACATACGTCAAAAAACGATCAATTCCTGTTTCAATTAAATCATGTACTTCCTCAAAGTTCCCAGTGTAATAAGGATCTGGCACATCGTCTCGATCGTCGTCTTCTACAAAGTCAAGAAGACGGCCAATAAAGTGATGTTTTCCATAGCCGGCTAAACTGCGGAGGGCGCCTACATTTTCAGCATCCATCGCAATGATATAGTCGTATGTGGTGATATCCTTATCCATGATTTGTCTTGCCGTCATTCCTTCATAGCTGATGCCCTTTTCATCAAGCAGCTTTCGTGTTCCTTCATGCGGAGGACTGCCTTGATGCCAGCCGCCAATGCCTGCTGAATCAATCACAAAGTGTTCACTCAGCCCTTCGTCTTCGACACGTTTTCTAAACATCGCCTCTGCCATCGGTGACCTGCAAATATTGCCGAGGCACACAAATAATACATGAATCATCCTTCATTCTCCTCCTATCTTTTCCCTAAGAGTCCCTTTGGAAAACCTTTTCTCTATCATATCAAGCCCTTTTTCTTTTGGAAACTTTGCAAGAAAAACTCCCATCGGCATTGACAAAATACACAAAAAAAGGAGAAACTTTAGGAGAATTACACAAACAAAGGGGGACATTAGATGGGAATCATTGAGCAGTTTGTCACGACGATGAACAATTTTTTGTGGGGGCCTCCCCTGTTGATTTTAATTGTTGGTACTGGAATCTACCTCACCTTTCGCATCCTCTTCATTCAAATTAGATTACTTCCTTATTCTTTAAAGCTCGCTTTTTCAAAACAAGACAAAACATCAGAGGGAGATATCTCCCATTTCCAAGCATTAATGACGGCTCTTGCTGCAACTGTCGGTACTGGGAATATCGTCGGTGTTGCCTCAGCTGTCATTGCAGGTGGTCCTGGTGCAGTATTTTGGATGTGGTTTGCTGCATTTTTCGGGATGGCCACCAAGTTTGCAGAAGCTGTTCTGGCTGTAAAATACAGGGTCAAAAACGAAAAAGGCGAAATGTCTGGCGGACCTATGTATTATTTAGAGCATGGCTTAAAACAGAGATGGCTAGGGGTGCTATTTGCTGTTTTCGGTGCCAGTGCTGCCTTTGGTATCGGCAACCTGGTACAGTCTAATTCCATCTCAGGCGTCATGAATTCTACTTTTCAAATTCCAACATGGGTAACAGGTATCATCATTACCGCCTTTACGGCACTCGTGATTTTAGGCGGAATTAAAAGTATCGGCCGAGTGACATCTATTTTTGTACCAGTCATGGCTTTATTTTACGTCATTTGCGGGCTCATCATTCTTGTCATGAATGCTGATCTTGTTCCTGGCGCAGTCAGTCTTATTTTCTCAGATGCCTTTACAGGTCAAGCCGTAGCAGGTGGTGCAATTGGAACTGTCATTCGCTGGGGTGTCGCACGAGGAGTCTTTTCCAATGAAGCAGGTCTTGGATCAGCACCAATTGCTGCTGCAGCTGCGAAAACGGATATGCCTGCCCGTCAAGCTCTCGTCTCTATGACGCAAGTGTTTATTGACACCATCATTGTTTGTTCTATCACTGGCATTACGATTGTCATGGCAGATATGTATTTAACAGAAAAAAGTGATGCGCTGACTTCGTTATCCTTTGCTCACTTCCTCGGTCCAGCTGGCTCAACCATCGTGGCAATCGGGCTGCTCCTGTTTGCCTATTCAACCATCATTGGCTGGTCCTATTATGGAGAGAAATGCTTTACATATTTGGCGAAGGATTCGTACGTCATGTATTATCGTATCGTGTTTGTGATAGCTGTCTTTTTCGGTGCCGTGTTTAAGAATGACTTCGTCTGGGGCGTAGCAGATATGCTCAATGGACTGATGGCCATTCCAAACTTAATTGGCCTCATCGGTTTATCAGGTGTTGTGGTGTTTGAATCCAAACGAATCATTGATAAGATCAAAGAGGAGAAAAAGGAAAAAAACATTTCAGTGTCGTCATAATAACCCTTTTATTCTTTTGCTTTTCTGTTAAAATAGACATATTATTCGACACATGCAGGAAAGGACGTGCCGCCCTTGTCACAGCAAAAAGCGGCTGAAGTCAATCAGCTGATTGAAGACATTTCGCAAAAGCTCAATATGCTGAATATTGGAGTCATCAAAGCCGAAGACTTCAGTCCAGATAAGTATGAAGATATTGAATTTCTTCACCAAATGGTGATGAAAAAATCTTCATTCAGCCCAAGTGAAATGCAAGCCATTGCAAGCGAGCTGAAAAGCTTAAGAAAATAATTGTGCACCTGATACTGAATTGCGGTTGACACCGCTTTCTTACATCCATGCACAGAAAAAGCCAGCACCTCGCAAGGTGCTGGCTTTGTTTATCCTGTCAAAACTACTTATTTGGCGAGCAGTTTTAATGATTCACGGTTAAATGCTGGAATGTCATCAGGTGTACGGCTTGTGACAAGCTGATCCTGACAAACGACGACTTCTTCATCTTTGAATTTGGCGCCTGCGTTTTCCATATCTACTTGAATGGATGTATAGCCGGTCGCGCCTCTTCCTTCCAGCGTCTTCGCTGTAATAAGCAATTGCGGTCCATGACAGATCGCAAATACTGGTTTTTTCTCGTCCATAAAGGCTTTTGTGAATTGCACGTAGCGATCATCCGCACGCAGAATGTCTGGTGAGAAGCCGCCAGGAATCAGAAGTGCATCGAAGTCTTCTGGTTTCACGTTATCGATAGACGCATCGACTCTTACTTCTGCCTCTCCTTGCTTTCCTTTCACTGTTTTTCCTTTTTCGTTTTCAATGACTGTGATCTCATGGCCTGCGTCTTTAAAGGCTTTTGCAGGCTCGGTGAATTCAACATCCTCAAAGTAATCTGTTAAGACAACTGCAATTTTCTTACCCATGTAGAAACCCTCCTGCTTGATTATCGTTTACACTACACACTATACCCCCACCAATTGAAATCAAACATCCTATCCCTATGAGAAAACCCCCTTTCAGAAAAATAAGCATTTAGACTCATTCACATTCCCTTAACAAGGTAATTCGTATGATTTATGTTATCTTTACAATAATCTGCAAAAAATAACTACAAAAGTTAACGAAACATTTCTACAATAGGTATTGTGGTCAAAAAAATTAGAAAGGCGGAGATCAGGTGAAGAAGCAAGCACATAGGTCTAAACGAAGGAAAAACCTGTCTATTCTGCTCACTTCCATTATGTTGATTAGTCTCATTCTCCCAGCAGTTCCTACTCATGCAGAAACAGAAAGCGGCAGCGCCGTAAAGGTCAGTATCTTAGCCACAACGGATGTTCATGCGAACATGATGAATTACGATTACTACAGCGACAAAGAAACAAATGAATTCGGTTTGGCAAAAACAGCCGAGCTGATTGACAAGCACCGTTCACAAAATCCCAATACACTCCTTGTTGATAACGGAGACCTGATTCAAGGAACCCCTCTTGGAGAATACGTTTATAAAAATGAAAAAGACAGCATCATCAATCAAACAAAGGTTCACCCCATTATTCATACACTCAACAAATTAAAATATGATGCAGGTACACTCGGCAATCATGAATTTAACTACGGTTTATCTTTTCTTGACGGTACCATTGCGGGCGCCAACTTCCCGATTGTCAATGCGAACGTCAAAAAGTTAAACGGAGAACACCGATTTACTCCTTATGTCATTCAGGATAAAACCTTTAAAGATGCAAACGGAGCCTCCCAAACTGTGAAAGTCGGTTACATAGGATTCGTACCACCACAAATTATGACGTGGGATAAGAAACATTTAGATGGACAAGTTCAAGTGCAAGATATTGTGGAGTCTGCCAATGAAACCATTCCAGAAATGAAAGCAAAAGGCGCAGATGTCATCGTCGCTCTTGCTCATACAGGAATTGAAAAAACAGCTTCACCTAAAGGATCAGAAAATATGATCTTTGACCTTGCCACGAAAACAAAAGGCATTGATGCGATTGTGTCTGGCCACCAGCATGGCACATTCCCAAGCGCTGAATATAGCGGCGTTGACAAATTTGATGTCGCAAAGGGAACCATTAATGGCATTCCTGTCGTCATGTCAAAAAACTGGGGAAGCTACCTCGGGGTCATTGATTTAACGCTAGAACCAGACGGAAGCAACTGGAAAGTCACAGACGGAACAGGCAAAATCGAATCCGTTGCCGGGGTGACATCTCAAAACAGTACAGTGAAAAATGCCATTCAAACAACTCACCAAAACACCCTAGATTATGTCAGAAAGCCAGTTGGAAAAACAGAAGCAGACATTAACAGCTTTTTCGCTCAAGTCATGGATGACCCTTCTATTCAAATCGTGACAGATGCCCAGAAATGGTATGCACAAGAAAAAATGAAAGATACTTCGTACAAAAACTTGCCGATACTCTCTGCGGGTGCGCCATTTAAAGCCGGCGGACGCAATGGTGTGAACTATTATACAAATATCGCAAAAGGTGATTTAGCGATTAAAAACATCGGCGATCTCTATCTTTACGATAACACCGTACAGATTGTAAAACTAAAAGGCAGTGAAGTAAAAGACTGGCTTGAAATGTCTGCTGGTCAGTTTAACCAAATCAAACCAAACACTTCAAATGAACAGCCTATTTTAAACGAAGAATACCGCTCATATAATTTTGATGTGATTGATGGTGTGACGTACCAAGTAGATGTCACACAGCCTGCTAAATACAGCACAACGGGCACACTTGTTAACGCTAGTGCGAACCGCATCAAAAACTTGTCTTACAACGGAAAACCCGTTTCTGACAATCAAGAATTTTTAGTCGTGACAAACAACTACCGTGCATCTGGCGGCGGAGGCTTCCCTCACCTCACACAAGATAAAGTCGTGCTTGCCTCAGCAGATGAGAACCGCCAAGTGCTGATGGATTATATTATTGAACAAAAAACCATTAACCCAAGCGCAGATCAAAACTGGTCCATTGCACCGATCAAAGGCGCAACCGTCACTTTCGAATCTTCTCTTTTAGCCAAACCGTTCGCAGAGAAATCAAGCAGCGTTGACTTTATTCGGAATGCCAGCACAGACGGACTTGGCGTGTACAAGCTAGCGTTTAAAGATGATGGTACAACAGAACCACCTGCAACAGACAATTGGCATTTAACGGTGATGCATACAAACGATACACATGCCCATCTGGATGATGCAGCAAGACGCGCAACCAAGATCAAAGAAGTTCGCGCCCAAAGCGAAAACAATATTTTATTAGACGCTGGAGATGTCTTCTCTGGTGATCTCTATTTCACAAAATGGCAAGGACTTGCCGATCTGAAACTGATGAACTTAATGAAATACGATGCCATGACGTTTGGGAATCATGAATTTGACAAAGGTCCATCTGTCCTTCGTCAATTCCTGACAGGTGACGCATCCAGTGTAGATGCTCAAAACCGTCATCAGTTTGAAAAACCGAACTTCCCGATCGTGTCATCAAACGTGAATGTCTCTAAAGAAAAACAGTTAAGCGACTTAGTGAAAAAACCAGCAACATTTAAAGCTGGTGAGAAAAAAGAAGCTGGCATTTACCCTTACATTCTGCTTGATGTAAATGGTGAAAAGGTCGCTGTATTCGGTCTAACCACTGAAGACACAGCCATTACATCCAGCAGTGGTCCCAACATTCAATTTCAAGATGCATACAAAAAAGCAAAAGAAACAGTCAAAACCATTCAAACTGAAGAAAAAATCAATAAAATTATTGCGCTCACACATATCGGCTATAACCGTGATCTAGAACTGGCTCAAAAAGTAGATGGCATTGATCTCATCATTGGTGGTCACACCCACACCCTTGTTGAAAAATTAAAGGTCATCAATAAAAAAGAACCAACGATTGTTGCGCAAGTAAAAGACTACGGACAATTTTTAGGAAAAGTAGACGTGGCCTTTGACAAAAAAGGCGTCGTACAGCCAAAAGAATCTACTTTTGACCTCATCACGATCGACGACTCTGTGAAAGAAGATGCGGACGCAAAAGCGATTCTTGATCAGTACAAGGCAGATATCCAAGATTTAAAAACCGAAAAAGTCGGGAGGTCAGATGTCTTCTTAGATGGACAGCGTGAACACGTCCGTGCAAAGGAAACGAACCTTGGAAACTTTATTGCAGATGGCATGTTAAAGAAAGCACAAGAATCTGCTGGGGCTGACCTTGCCATTACAAACGGCGGCGGTATTCGAGGCAGCATTGAAAAAGGAGATATCACATTAGGGGATATTTTAACGGTGATGCCTTTTGGAAACACACTATATGTCGCAGATTTAAAAGGCAGTCAAATTAAAAAAGCGCTTGAACAAGGTCTTTCAGGCATTGAAGAAGGCGGAGGCGCATTCCCTCATGTAGCCGGTATTGAATATACGTTTACACTGAGTAAACCAGCTGGCAGTAGACTGATTGATGTCAAATTGAAAGATCAAAAGGGCAATCTGACTGACATTGATGATCAGAAAACATACCGCGTGGCGACTAACGCATTTGTCGGCACAGGCGGTGATGGCTACAGCGTCTTTACAGAAGCGTCTCATGGTGAAGACTTAGGCTATGTTGACTATGAAATTTTCAAAGAGCAAATTGAACAGGCAGACGGTCATATTTCTCCAGTCATCGACCATCGAGTGAAAGAAGTATTCCTTCCTCGCTTGAAAGGAAAAGGCACCTATGACATTCAAGATGATGAGAAATTCCAAACGTATGTGCAGCATACGAACAAAGCATTGCTCTATTTAGACAAAGCAACCGAAGCGAAAAAAGTTCGATTGTCTCTATCAAAAGGGCAAGTAGCTGAACTGAAGAAACGAGAGCAAGATCCAAACGTCACCATCTATCATGACAAAGTCGGTCTAGCATTACCGCTCTCCAATTTGTCAGAGCAACAAGCAGATATATCAATGGCAAAAACAAATAAAGTGAAAAACGCATTAACCGACACATACGATTTCCAAATCAAACAAGATCAGAAAAATGTGTCTACCTTTAAAGATCCCGTCACACTGTTCTTTACATTAGACGCGCCTGAAAAAGCGAAAAAACCAGGTGTCTATTATGTCGATCGTGAGAAAAACCGCTATGCCAAAACAAGTAACGGTTCATTCGAAAACGGGATTGTCTCAGGTAAAACGGAGCACTTTAGTGAATACACCGTACTCAATCAAAGTGAAGCTGCTGGAACAGCTCCAGACCAAAATGGCGGAGACGGTGGAACTTCTGCTCCAGGCGGTTCGGATCCAAGTCAGGATGGAAGCGGCATGCCAGGCGGCACACTGCCGAATACTGCAACGATGATGTATACAGCGGTATTAATTGGCTTGCTCATGCTCGCCTCAGGCGGTATCCTTTATTACTACCAGCGCAAGCGCACACGAGACAAAGTATCATCTTAAAAGAAAAGGACAGAGCCAATGCTCTGTCCTTTCAGATTGAGGACAAAGGGCTAAAATGTACTTTATTTTAGCCCTTTGTCTTTTTTCCATCTCACTATCAATCTTGGGATAAATAAATCCAATTACGGTCATCAAATTCTTTCACATCATCTGAACCTATATGACGCAGCATCCTATTAAAAAACGTGATATCATCTTCATCATCAACGGCATATAAATCCTTTTGAACATATTCTCTCGTAATGAAATTCGTTAAGTTCGTGTTATTCACAAATTCAGCAAAGTACGATTTCACAAGGGTTAAATCTTCTTCATTTAATGTTTCATCACTGATAATTGAAATATGAAATACATTCAAAATCGCTTGAATGTCTTCTTCATCCATATAACATAATGGCTCTAATTTTCTATCTTCTTCCGTAAACGGTTTTCGCGTGTCTTCAATGATGACATAACATAAAATCCTGTGATCTTTCATCACGCTAAAAATTTCTAAATCTCTTAATTTTAATGGTCTATTCAGTCTGATCATTTGTCCTCCTAGAATGTTGCTCTTGTTTCCCTACAACCTGAAATAGACAGAGCCTCGGCCCTGTCTATTTCTCTCTTCTAGCAAAATCCACGAATCTGAAACGATCTAGCCGGTGGCGGCTTTCGGTGTATTGGAATAGACTTGTATCCTCCAAGAACACATAATTCTTCACCACCACCACATGATCAAACCCGTTCAAATCGAGATACCTCTCATCTTCTTCAGTACATGGCTCGACCACAAATTCCTTTTGAGCGTAACTAATTGAGACCCCAAGTTCTCCTTCAATATACTCGTAGATCGATCCTTCACAAATGTCCTTAGACAAGAACGGCACATGTTTTTGCAAGAAGTAATCTTTGTCTAAAATGACTTCTTCTCCGCTAATATTACGAGAGCGAATGACTTCCCAAACGTCCTCCTGCCCACTGATTTTCAGCTGAGACTGAATATACTGATCTGGCTTGATTAAACCGAACTCATGAACCGTTGTTACCGTCTTTCGCCCAAGCGTTTGGGAAAGCTCTTTAAAGCTGACAAGACCCGAAACTGGGAACTGCATTTTCTCCCGATTCAGCAATACTGAGCCTTTCCCACGAATTTTTTGGATATAGCCATTTTGCACAAGGATGTTTAATGCCTTTCTCACCGTCTCACGGGATGTGTCATACATGACAGACAGCTCATGTTCTGATGGGAGGATGCCTTTATCCTGCCATTCACCTTGTTCAATTCGTCTAGCGAGCTGATCATAAATCACTCGAAACTTATTCTCTTTCATTTTCCCTCCGCCCCATTTACTAGCGTTTGGTTAAATGATAAACGATTGACTCATATGGGCGCAACGTAAATCCCTTGATATCTGCCGGCACATCCTCATAATTGGACAGCAAGACTTGCCCTTCCATTTCATTGACATCCTTTGCAAGCTCATCTGGAAGTGTAAAGTCCGTCTCGCCTGCATAAAAATGGTTGATCACGAGGATCTTCTCATCTTTGCCTTCTCGGACATATGCAAACACCTTTGGATCATCTGAAAGCAGTAAAGTAAAGCTCCCATAGGTGATTACATCAAGTTCTTTGCGAAGTCTACAAAGGGCTTGATAATGATAAAAAATCGACGTCTCATCTTTTAAGGCAGCTTCTACTGAAATGCCGTTTTGAGCTGGTTCAATCCAAGGCGTACCTTTTGAGAACCCCACATTTTTTTCCGACGTCCATTGCATAGGTGTCCTTGCGTTATCTCTTGATTTGACCTGTAAAATCGCCAAAGCTTCTTCCTTTGTTTTCCCTTTTTCAAGCATGACTTCGTACATATTCAGTGATTCGATATCGCGGTATGACGAAATGTCCTCAAAACGAGGATTCTTCATCCCAATTTCTTCACCTTGATAAATATAAGGAGTGCCTTGCATCAAATGAATGGTGGTCGCCAGCATCTTCGCTGATTGCTGATGGTACGTGCCATCATCACCGTATCTAGACACGATGCGTGGCTGATCATGGTTGCACCAAAAGAGTGCGTTCCAGCCGCCGCCCTCATGCATTTTCGTCTGCCATTCTGACAGAATTGATTTCAACTCTAGAAAATCAAATGGCGCAATGGCCCACTTTTCACCGTTAGGATAGTCAACTTTTAAATGATGAAAATTAAACGTCATATCCAGCTCCTGCCGATCAGGTCTTGTATACCGAATGCAGTCTGCAATATTCGTTGAAGACATTTCCCCCACGGTCATGCTATCGTATTTCGAAAACACTTCCTGGTTCATTTCATGCAAGAATTCATGAATTCTCGGCCCATCTGTATAGTACATACGCCCGTCACCTTGCACTGATTGCCCAGCATCATCTAAAAAGCGTTGATCCTTTGAAATGTTATTGATGACATCCAGTCTGAATCCATCGATCCCTTTTTCAAACCAAAAGTGCATGATGTCATATACTTTCCTGCGCACTTCATCATGTTCCCAATTGAGGTCTGCCTGGGTAACATCATATAAATGAAGATAATAGTCACCTGTCGCTTCATCTAATTCCCACGCTGGCCCGCCAAACTTTGACTGCCAGTCATTCGGAGGAGAGCCGTCCGCTTTCGGCTCCTTCCAAATATAATAGTCTCGATACGGGTTTTCCTTCGACTCTCGGGAGGCTTGAAACCACTCATGGAAAATAGATGTATGGTTCACAGCGAGATCCATGATGACACGAATCCCTCGTTCATGTGCTTCTTTCAGCATGTTCTCAAAATCGGCCATTGTGCCGTACATGTCATGGATTTTTGTATAATCACTAATATCATAACCGTTGTCATGCTGTGGTGACTCATACATAGGAGTCAGCCAAATACAATCCGCCCCTAGCTCTTTAATATAGTCGAGCTTTTTCGTCACACCATTGATATCACCTGTACCAGAGCCTGTTGTGTCTAAAAAGCTCTTCGGATAGATTTGATAGACCACGGCTTTTTTCCACCACGGTTCGTTTGTTTGTTGATTCAATTTCCTTCACCACCACTAGTTAAGTTCTTGTGATACATCCTTCTTTTTAAGTTTTGCATATAAAAGGGTACCAATGAATGGGACGATCAGCACAATCACCATTCCGATGGCAAATGCACCCCAATATTTCGGAATGATCGAGAAGATTCCTGGAATGCCTCCAACGCCGACTGAACTTGCCAGTACCCCTTGTGAGGCAATAAACATACCAGCTATCCCTGAACTGATCAGGGCAAAAATAAACGGGAATCTATAGCGCAAGTTCACCCCAAACATCGCCGGTTCAGTAATGCCCAAGTAAGCAGAAATACTTGATGTCAGCGAGAGCCCTTTTTGCTTTTCATCTTTTAAGACAAACATCATCGCAAGTGCCGCCGACCCTTGAGCAATATTAGATAGCGCGAGCATTGGCCATAGGAACGTGCCGTGCAGTTTTGAGTTAATCAGCTGAATATCGACAGCTAGGAACGTATGATGCATGCCTGTAATGACTAACGCTGCATACAATCCGCCATATAAAAGGCCACCAAGTGCTGCGAATTGCTGGAATACAGTGACGAGTCCAGATGTTAATACGTTTCCGATCGCAAATGTAACGGGACCAATGACGATAAATGATAAAAACCCAATGAGTAGTAATGTAATTGGTGCAACAACTAACAGCTGAATACTTTCAGGTGTCCTTTTTGTTATAAATAATTCGAGCTTTGCGAGTAAATAGGAGGCGACAAGTATCGGAAGAACCTGCCCTTGGTAACCTACCTTTTGTACTTCAAGTCCAAACAAATTCCATACAGGTATGTCACCTGTCTTTTCCGCCGCTCCATACCCCCACGCATTCAACAGATCTGGATGTACAAGCATCAGTCCGAGGACCATCCCTAAAAGCGGATTACCTCCAAACCGCTTGACAGCCGACCAGCCGATTAATGCTGGCAAAAAGGTAAAGGCAGTACCTGCAATCAAGTTGATCATATTTGCTAAATCCGCCCATGCCGGATACACATCCACAATGGATTTTTGATCAAAGAAAATATCAGGAGCTGTTAAAATATTATTAATCCCCATCAATAAACCGGCTGTCACGATAGCTGGAAGGATTGGAATAAAGATATCTGCAAGCGTTTTCACCGCACGCTGAAGTGGATTTAATTTCTGATCAGAGGCACGCTTGACGTCTTCTTTTGTCGCTTCGCCGATTCCCGTCTGTTTGACCATTTCGGCATAAACCCGATTCACCACTCCTTGACCAATGACCACTTGGTATTGGCCATTCGCTGAGAAAGATCCCTTCACTTCATCAATTTGTTCTAGTGCTTTCTCATCCACCTTACCTTCATCTTTTAGCACAAAACGAAGTCTTGTCACACAATGTGTGGCTTGATCAATGTTTTCTTTGCCGCCAATGGCTTTCACAATCTGATCTGCCGCTGCCTGATAATCAGCCATGCTATCCCCTCCGAGATCGTTTTTTTATAAGAAAAAAGAATCAAAACTTGTATATACACGTTCACTTCATATTTTATATTTGTATATACATGTAGTCAATAAGAAAATGTAGCGCTTTCATAAAAAAAGCTCCCTCAATGTGCTCAAAGAGGCAGCGTGTCATCATCTTTTTTTATGCTCCGTTAGTTTTTCGTAGACCCTATTCTTATAAAAGGAGGAGGCTGGTCGAGCAAACGTTTGGCGCTTGGATGTGAGTTCATCAAGGCGTTTTTGTTTTTCCTCACATACGAGAGAGAGTTTTTTTCTTTCTTCTCCATCTATACTCGTTTTCAGTAACTCTTTAACCGTCATTAGTTCTTTTTTCAAAGCTGTTTCTTCCCCGGCAAAGCCAGCATTTTTCATGATTCGATAGCCCATCCTCAGCTCTTCTGGTACATGAGCAGCATCATCCTTTGGCAGAGGTTTCCCAAAGCCTGATAGTCCTTCAAAAGCTCCATGGTCCATCGCCTTTTTGATCCGTTCTTCTGACAATCTCTGCGCAAAATCCATGACACGTCTCCTTTCAGGTCGTCTGATATTTTGGTTAAGCATAGCAAAAAAGCTGACTCTCTCACAAGAGCCAGCTTTCTCGTTATTTTTTGTCGATTTTAAAAGTAGATACCATTTGTGCCAAGTCCTCTGACATGTCAGAGAGCTGTTCAATCGCACTTGAAATTTGCTGCATGCCAGCACTTTGTTGTTCTGTTGCTGCCGCTACTTCTTGAGAGCTTGCCGCATGTTCTTCTGACACGACCGAAATTTGTTCAATCGATGTAGAAATTGTTTGATAAGCGCGTTCTACCTGCTTAATAGATTGAAGCAAATTGTTCGTTCTGCTTGCAAATTGAGACACTCCATCATAAATACCAGCGAAGTTCTGCGAGGTGCCTTTCATTTGCTCACGGCCTTCTTCCACTGCTTTACTGCTTTCCTCCACGCTTTCAAGGACACGCTGACTATTTTCCTGTGTGCCAATGACTAAGTCTGAGACCGTTTTAGCTGCATCAGCTGACTGTTCAGCTAACTTACGGACTTCATCCGCCACAACAGCAAATCCTTTTCCTTCTTCTCCTACACGGGCGGCTTCAATAGAAGCATTCAGTGCAAGCAGATTCGTTTGCGCTGAAATGTCCGTAATAATGGAGATGACACTTTCAATTTCTGTTGAATGTGATTGCAATTCTTCTGCCGCCTGCTTTGAGCTTGTCATCATGTCGTGTAACATGTTGAGATGTTCAAGCACATGCTGCACCAATTTTTGACCAGATTCTGACTGCTCTTGTACTTCTGATGAAACAGATTTCATTTCATCCACTTCTTTTGTCACGCCTTCGATTTGAGTATCGATTTCCGCAACAGATGTTGTGCAGTCTGTAATGTTTGCGACTGAATCATTGATTCCTTCACTCATATTCGTCATCGCTTCTGACACTTGTTGTGCACTTTGACTAGATTCCGTTGTCACTGTGCGAAGCTGTGAAGACATTTTCGACACTTCACTTGATGAGTTTGAGATCTTTCCAATAAGCTCTTTGATCCGTCCCTGCATTTTCTGGAAGGAAGCCGCTAATTGACCGATCTCATCTTTACTTTGAACTTCTACCATGCCAGTTAAATCACCATCTGCAATTCGATCCGCTGATTCCATTAATGAACGTGCTGGTTTTGCAATTCTTCTTCCCATGAAGAATGAGAAGAGTAATCCGCCGATGAGCACAATGGCAGATGCTACTGTGATATAAATTGTCAGCTTTTTCGTTGTTGCTGGAACAACAGACGCATCTAAGTCAATTCCTAAAATCCCCGTGAGTTCACCGCCTGAATCTTTAATTGGTAAAAAGACGGATTTATGAGTCCCATACGAATCAACGTAAATGTCACTTTTGACCATTTTATCTTCAGAAAGAGCTTGTTTCATTTCATCTGAAAAGACATAATCTTGATCAAAATCATTGTCTTCCCCTGTTAGTACGATGATTCTTTCTTTGCCGCCCTTATTTGATAACACGTATAAGTTCTCAAGCGTATGATCTTCTTTCAGCTCTGTGAATTTCTTTTTGATCTCCACATAAATAGGATCATCCTTCCCACTAATGCTAAGGACATTTCCATCCATATTATCGATTTCTTTTTTCGCTGTATCAATATCTGTTGTTAATCGATAATCAAATTGCTTTAATAATTGGGAAGATAAATCCTGGCTGACTAAATAAAATGTTAGAACGAATAATGCAACGGTTGCGAGTAATGTTACGACAACGACTGACATGATTTTGGAGGATATCGTAAGTCCTCCAAACTTCCTTTGTTTCGCCATTTTTTTCTACATCTCCACTCTCAATTTTAATTTAAGCCTCTACACTTTCAAATTGTCCACAAACAGATGCAATGACATCTTTTAAATAAGATACGATATGAGGGATATGCTCCGGTAACGTATAAGGTGAAATCACAAAAAATTTACTCACACTTAGATAGAATTCTTGACCTTCTTTGGCATTGACTTGTAAAAACTTCGTTGTATCGCCAAAGAACATTTCGTCTCTTTTCTCTCCAAGCTTTTCAAAGAGGATTTTGTTCAAATCATTGTTGCGCTCAATTTCCATAGCAGTTGCTTCTCCAGACACTTCTTCCTTAAAACGAGGAGAGCCGTCTAGGTAAATTCTAAACAATGTAGCCATTCCGACATTGTCATCATTGACGACTTCTGCTTGTGGAATTTCCTGACGAAGTGCTTCTCTAAATGCAAGGTTCACCTCTAAAAATTGACCGAGCAAGCGCTGGTATCCTTCAATTCCAAACGTTAGCAGCACACTTAGCATGCTGATGGAGCTTCCCATTCTTGAGCATTCCAGTGTATAACCCGTATGGTATTCGCCGTAGCCTCTATGACCAACGTATGGTGTCTCTTGTTCTTCCAGATCTAAACGCTTTAGGTCTGCTGCGTTTTTCACTAAGAATAAACTAGATGTGTAAGGCGTTTGGCCGAGCTTTTGAAAGTCAAAGCACATCGTGTCAGCAAGAGAAAGATGCTGGAATTTCGCTTTGATTTCTTTTAGCATACGAAGAACACCGTCTGAGAATTGCAGCGGGTTTTCAGATACATCATACTCATTAAAGAAAGCAAAGAATCCACCAAGCGCCGAATCCGCATGAATATGCGGCACCTTGAGACCATACTCCTCAGCAATGGCTTCTGCCGTTTCACGTACCCCTTTTACATCATCAATTGCAATGGCATCTGTTGTTCCGGTTGTTGCCACAATATAAACGGGAATTCCGCCATTTTGGGCAACACGTTCCATTTGACAACGCAAATCTTCCATATCCATCGAATGATCTTTATTCGTCTTAATTCTGATTAAGTTGTCTGTGCCAAGCCCTGTTGCTTCCATTGACTTAAATAAGCTGTAATGTGCTGCATCAGAACAAAACGCATAAAGATTTTGCGGGACACCTTTTCGTAATGACTCCGGTGCAACTTTCGAAATTGCTAAACGAAGCCCCGAGAAAATAGCCCCTTGACCTCCCCATGTTGTGTAGCCCCCGCTCACATTTGGATCATATCCGATGAGCTTAGACATCATTGAGACCACTCTGACCTCAGCTTCTGCGCCTGCTGGTCCATACACATCCCATAGGTTGTTTCCGTTAACCAGCATAGCCGTCAGCATGCCTAGAATTCCTGGTGTACTTGCCATTGGCAAAATGTTCGTGAAGAAATACTTCGTGTGGTATGGATGATTATGTAAAAGCTTCAGTAATTCTTCATTCACAAGTTCCGCTTGTTGTCCGTTCATCGGAATTTGACTTGTTTCAGTGAGCTTTTTGTAAAAGTCCTCCTCACGATTCTTTTCACCTTTTAGGTGAGCACGGTTCGGATCCTTCAGGTCATCGACCCCTGAAATGATCTGTTCCATTAATTTAATGAGTTCTTTCCGCTCTTCTGCATTTCCGTCCTCACTCGGAAACCAGTTCTGAACGAGGTTCTGTGCTCGTACAGTCATATACTATCAATCCTTTCAATGGAAGATTTCCTGTCACTGTCTATATCGACCCCGTTTCAAAAGTTTATAGTGTCGAACTGTTCGCTTAAGTATATTTAGATAATTTGTTCGCTCGTCAAAACGAATAAAACCCTTACAATACACATCAAAACCATTATGTTTGTGAAACAATAAAATATATTAATATACTTCCATGAAGGAATTATTATCCAGACAATTCAGCTGCTTATTCATTCATTTTTTTTACTTAACCTGCATAAACATTAATAAACACTGGAAATCCGCCTAAATGCACCATTGTAGAAATCAAATTAATTCTTTAGACTTGTGTCTTTTTACCTGTTTTATTGATATAGCAACAGGAAAAATACAGAATTTTCTGTAATTATTAGGATAGATTTCACAAAAAGTTTTTCGGAAATCGAATGTTTTCGATGTCTTCCCAACTCTAGCTCGGACAGGCTGCCTTAGGTGCTCACCGGTTATGACTTTTCTATTTGTGCATTTCATGGTATATTCTAATGGTTCGTTTTCTTTCGTTCCGCCTCTTCCGTTTAACGGAGAAAAGGAGTGTTTAAATGAAAACATTTATTCAAAAAAGGGGCCTCGGCTTCTTTGTAATTGCAGCCATCTTGTTATGGCTCAAGACGTATACAGCTTATTTAATCGAATTTAAACTTGGTATATCAAATGTGCTTCAGCATATTTTGCTTTTTGTGAATCCTATTAGCTCCAGCTTGTTCTTTCTTGGCTTTGCTTTATTGTTCAAGAAAAAATGGCAGCCTGCCGCTATCATTGTGATTCACTTTTTCATGTCTTTTTTACTTTACGCAAACATCGTGTACTATCGATTCTTCAATGACTTTATCACGCTGCCTACAGTGATGCAGGCAGGAACGAATGGCGGACAATTAGGTGATAGTGCATTTTCACTCATGCGTTGGACTGATATGTTTTACTTTCTCGATACCATCATCTTGATCGTACTCGCAGTCCGCATGAAAAGACAGCAGCAAACAAGTACAGCGACTGTACCTGTTCAAAAAACAAAATCGTTTAGACTCGTTCTTGTGTCCTCTGTTCTGATCTTTGTTGTCAACTTAATCGCAGCAGAAATTGATCGCCCAGAGCTTTTATCAAGATCGTTCGACCGCAATTATTTAGTCAAATACTTGGGTGCTTATAATTTTACGGTGTTTGATGCCATTCAAAATGTGAAATCAAACAGCCAGCGTGCCCTGGCAAATTCAAGTGACGTAACAGATGTAGAGAATTATCTAAAGGCGAACAGCGCTGATCCTAACCCAGCTTATTACGGGAAAGCGAAAGGCATGAACGTCATTACGATTTCTCTTGAATCACTGCAAAACTTTGTCATTGATTACAAGGTGAATGGAAAAGAGGTCACTCCTTTCCTAAATTCATTAGCCCATGACAACCAAACGTTTTATTTTGATAACTTCTTCCATCAAACAGGACAAGGAAAGACATCTGATGCGGAATTTATGATGGATACGGGGCTTTTCCCATTATCACAAGGCTCTGTATTTATTAACAAAGCTCAAAACACATATCAGGCGCTTCCTGGCATTTTGAAAAAGGACCAATACACGTCCGCAGAATTCCACGGGAATACGAAAACGTTCTGGAACCGAAATGAAATGTTTAAGTCCTTTGGATATGACAGATTTTACGATTCTGAGTACTACGATATGAATGAACAAGATACGAAGAACTATGGATTGAAAGACAAACCGTTCTTCAAAGAATCCATGCCAATGCTTGAAAATCTGAAACAGCCGTTTTATTCAAAATTCATTACGCTGTCAAACCACTTCCCATTTGGTATGGATGAAGGTGATACTGATTTTGAACCTGGCGACTTCGGAGACTCCGTCGTTGATAACTACTTCCAATCTGCTCATTATTTAGATGAAGCCATTGAACAGTTCTTTAATGACTTGAAGAAATCTGGTCTCTATGACAATACCGTCGTCATTATGTACGGTGACCACTACGGCATTTCAGAAAACCATAATGAAGCGATGGAAAAAGTGACTGGCGAAAAAATTGGAGACTATGAAAATGCCCAGCTTATGCGTGTCCCGCTCTTTATCCATGTGCCAGGCGTAAAAGGCGGACAGATTCATAAATACTCTGGTGAAGTCGATGTTGCGCCTACCCTTCTCCACCTGCTCGGAGATGATACGAAGAACTATTTAATGTCTGGTTCTGATATCTTATCGAAGAACTTTAAAGAGCTTGTGCCATTTAGAAATGGAGACTTCGTGTCTAAGGAATACACGAAAGTAGGCAACAACTATTACAGCAACAAAACAGGTGAAAAAATCGAGCCGACTGAAAAGGCATCACAAGAAAACGAAACGGTGAAAAAGATGTTAGAGACATCTGATAAGATTGTCACGGAAGATTTACTCCGTTTCTACAAACCTAAAGGCTTTACACCAATTGAGCGCAATGATTATGACTACACAAAGAAAGTACAGGATGAAAAAGATTCCTCTTCCGCCAAAGATGAATCCAGCTCGTCTTCCAAATAACTTTCTCTTTTAAAGCCCCAGCCGATCCAAGATCAGCTGGGGCTTTTTACGTTTGATCCACATGGCACCGGGTATAGTTGAAGAAGGAGGGATTGATTAATCATGAAAAAAACAGCAGCTTTTGTCGTGACCGCTTCACTCGCTTCTTCCACCTTATTCGGTTTTAGCCCGGCGATTTCAGCGCACACCATGACCAAAACGCAGGCAGAACAGTCCATTCCTCAAGGGCCGAAAGCAGCGCTAAACAGCATTTATCTGCTAGCACATCAAGGACAAATGCCATACTATGCAGAAGGACTCAAAATAGGGGTTCAAACAAAAAAAGACGTTCGGCATAAACTAGGACAGCCTTATCCAGAAACCGGTCAAAGCGGCTTTGATTTGTATCATGCTGAGATGGGGAACCCAGGATTTGCTTTTCACTATGACAAAAAAGGCAAGATTAACGAAATCCGTTATTTTGGAACAAATGTAGAAAAAGAAACGAATATCGGAGGAATGACTCCTTCCCTATTAAAGAAACAGCTTGGTTCAGCAGATTCAGTCAGCACCATCCCGCAAACAAAAGAGAAAAAATACGTTTATCAGACCGGTGATTATGAGCTCGAATTTATCGTCGGACATGATCCAGATATCAGTCAGCACGAGCTGACTGTGGTGCATATTAACCTCATCAAAGCCGGTTCTTAAATAAAAAGCATCCTGAGTTTTCTCAGGATGCTTTTCTTTATTATGATGCCACTTCTAAATGCGGCTTTCTTTTCAGTTTTCGCTTAAGGACTGGACCTGCTACATAATCAAGACCAAATTTTCCGGCATTTCCTTTCGCTGCTATGATAAAGACGGCGATCAGAAGAAGAAGCGGGTTAACAGAGACGGTTCCAGCTAGTAAGAAAGAGACATTCATCACGCTTCCAAAAAAGGCTGCCGTTGTTGTGAACAATCCAACAATTAGTCCTAGACCAACTAAGATTTCTCCCCACATGACCATGACACTGAAAAGTCCGGCATTTGGCAACGCGACATTTTCTAAAAACCAGACATAGAACGGATAAACAAGATGTCCATCTTTCACAACAGGTTCAGCTATGGCAAATTGCAAATATCCTGATGCATCGAATCCACCTGTTAGTTTTCCAATACCAGATGTCAGCCAAGTCCATCCGATATAAAGTCTTGCTGCCAAAAGGATAACCGCTGCCCATACATTCGTTTGTAAGAATTTTGTAAACATGATGATGCCTCCTTTTAAATTATGTGAATTATTTCACATTTTCTTTATGATCTTATTATACTATGTAAATATTATTTGTGATCCTTTTCACATATATATTCACAAATTGTTCATGAATATCTAGTCGAGGTAAACTTTTCCCTTGCTATTTCCGTCTAAGTTATTTCAGACAGTAAAAAGGGGTTATATTTTGTATGAAAACATTATTTCATTTTGCTTATTTACAGGCTATTTCATGCCTATTCCCCGTCATGATCTTTACAGCGCTTGCCCTATCAAAGATCGTGTCTATTCCTTTTCTTCCTCGATATGATGTTATTCTTCTGCTTTGCCTTATCGCACAGCTCCTCATGCTGATGCTGCGGCTTGAGACACTGACAGAGTTGAAGGTTATTTGTCTCTTTCATGTGATTGGAATAGGCTTAGAAATCTACAAAGTACATATGGGTTCTTGGTCCTATCCTGAAGAGGCTTATTCGAAAATTTTTGGGGTTCCGCTCTATAGCGGTTTTATGTATGCGAGCGTGGCAAGCTATATTTATCAGGCACTGACTCGGCTTCGCGTGAAGGTGAATGCGTGGCCTCACCCGTATCTTTCGATTGGGATCAGTTTATGTATTTACCTCAATTTCTTTACTCATCACTGGATTTATGATCTACGCTGGTGGCTGACATTACTCCTAGTGGTTGTGTTTCGAAAAACAACCGTGTCCTTTCAGGTCGGTTCATCGACCTTTCGTATGCCGCTTGTTATCTCGTTTTTGCTGATTGGCTTTTTTATTTGGGTGGCCGAAAATGTCACGACCTTTTTAGGAGCATGGCAATATCCAAATCAGCAGCATGCTTGGTCTCTCGTCCATCTTGGTAAAATCAGTTCATGGTTTTTACTTGTTGTCATCAGCATTGTACTGGTGATCGAACAGCGAAAACAAAAAAACGTTCAGCCCATTTGATCTGGCTGAACGCTTTTTTTAGTCCCGAGCGACTTCCTTACGAAGATCATCGGCGACAAATTCGACATTTGTTCCAATGATGATTTGTACGGAAGTTTTTCCTGACGTCAGTACCCCTTTTGCACCTGCTTTTTTCAATGTACCTTCATTTAATAAATTGGTATCATCTACTGTTAAACGAAGACGGGTCGCACAATGGTCAATTGTGGTGATATTGTCTTTGCCGCCTAGTCCCTCTACGAGCATACTTGCTCCGGCAGTATGTGTATCATCCCCTGGGATATCTTCGATGTCATCATCTTCCCTGCCTGGTGTTTTTAGCTTTAACAATTTAATCAGGAAATAGAAAACAACAAAGTAAATCACGCCATAGATGACCCCAACCACAAGTAACAAAATGGGCTTTTTCGCAATTCCAAAACTTAAAACGTAATCAATCGCACCGGCTGAAAAAGCGAAACCGCTATGAATGCCTAAGGTGTTGACAATAAAGAGCGAAAGACCAGTTAATATCGCATGAACACCATATAAAAGTGGAGATAAAAACATAAATGAGAATTCAATTGGTTCTGTGATTCCTGTAATAAATGACGTCAGTGCCATTCCAATCATAAGACCGGCTGTTGCTTTTCGTTTTTCAGGCTTTGCGGTCACAACCATCGCGAGACATGCCGCCGGCAGCCCGAACATCATCACTGGGAAGAAACCAGTCATAAAGACACCTGCACTTGGATCACCTTTGAAGAACCGTGCTAAATCACCTGTCGCTCCGCTGAATTCACCGAATTGAAACCAAAATAGATTATTCAACACATGGTGAAGTCCTAATGGAATGAGCAAGCGGTTAAAGAAGCCAAACAGCCCGGCACCCGTTGCTCCAAGACTTAAAATCCACTCTCCCAAATCATTGATCACACTTTGAATTGGAGGCCATACATATCCAAAAACGGCTGCTAATAGAATGGTAAAAAGTGCTGTCATAATTGGCACAAGCCGTCTTCCACTAAAGAAACCTAGGTATTCCGGCAGTTTCGTGTCCTTAAATTTATTGTAAACGTAACCTGCCAAAAGTCCGCACAAAATACCACCCAATACCCCCATATTGTTGGTCGAATTGATCGACGTGGTACCAGCTGACAAAATAAAATAAGAGATCGCTCCAGATAACGCCGCTGCCCCGTTACCGTCCTTTGAAATACCAATCGCTACACCCATAGCAAAAATTAAAGCCAAATTCGCAAAAATTGCATTTCCTGCTGCATGAATAAACGGGATGTTGAATACATCTTCTCGACCAATAGCCAAAATGATACCCGCTGCAGGAAGCACAGCGATTGGAAGCATAAATGATTTTCCTAACTTTTGAAAAAACTGAAACACCATCTTATTTCTCCCCCCTTCGTCATCATCATGAACAAATCTCTCATGATGTTCATAAAAAATATATCATATGCACATCTAGTTATCTATACCAATTTGTCCACATCTCACCCGAATCTCAGCCTTTACTCTTTTGGCGTAAAATGTGGTAAGCTATTGAATAGAATGAAGTTATAGAAAGCGGGAATGAACAGTGATTGTCAAACATGATCATGAGTTAGAAGCCTTAAAAAAAGTCGGCCGAATTGTCGCTTTGGCAAGAGAAGAAATGAAAAGCCAAGCGAAACCAGGCATGTCTACAAAAGAATTAGATTTGATTGGGAAAAAAATATTAGAAGAGCATGGAGCCAATTCAGCTCCTGAAAAAGAATATGATTTCCCCGGTACGACTTGCATCAGTGTCAATGATGAAGTCGCACATGGCATTCCAAGTGAAAAAACCATTTTACAAGAGGGCGACCTCATTAATATTGATATCTCAGCAGAGCTTGATGGATATTATTCCGATACTGGGATTTCATTCGTTTTAGGTACAGGAGATGCTCGTCTTGAAGCATTATGCCAGTGTGCAGAGGATGCATTCCTTGAAGGATTAAAGCATGCGAAAGCCGGTAAAAGACAAAATCAAATTGGCCGTGCGGTCTACAATACAGCGAAAGAACAAGGATTTACCGTCATTAAGAACTTGACAGGACACGGTATTGGGAAAAGCCTGCATGAAGCACCTAACCATATTTTGAACTATTATGATCCATTCGATAATGCTTTGTTTAAGAATGGGACAGTCATCGCCTTTGAACCTTTTATTTCAACAAATGCTGAATCGATATATCAAGCGGATGACGGCTGGACATTTAAAACACCTGATAAGAGCCTGGTCGCACAGATTGAACATACGATTGTGATCACAAAAGACGAACCGATTATTTTAACAAAGCTGTAAGCAAGCGGGTCCCTTCCTTCACTGGAGGGGATTTTTTCATGCCCGTTTCACGAATCTGTCACGACTAAACAAAAATGCCTGTGGTAAAATAGGCAAAGATATGCGAAAGGGGTCTTATTTGATATGTGGTTCATCATCATCGGTGTTATCTTCTTTATTGAAAGTATTATTTTAACGGTTGTAGGTATTAAGAAAAAACAATCCATGATGACCTACCTCGGGATTGTCATCATGATTATGACAGTCGGCATGATCATCGTTACCCTCAACCCGCCAAATTCATAAATGATTATTTCCAGCATATACATGGATCATAGGCAGATAGAATCAGTTTTCATTTCTAAACACCTGCACACTTTTCACGTCCTTTTTTGAGATGTTACAATGCAGGCAGTTTCCATTGAAAGGAGTTTTCTATCATGCATTATGGTAGCAAAGGCTGGTATGTCGAAGAATTAAAGAAGCTTGGTGTGACCAAGCATGAAGGAAGAAAGCTTCAAAGCTTTAAAACTTATTTCCTTGCAAATCTTCTTGAGCAAAAGAAAACGAGCTCTTAAATGTTGAAAAGCCGTACATCCATATCAGATGTACGGCTTTTTTATATGGGCTGAACACGTTTTTCTAAAGACTTCCTGACCACATCTGCTAAGGCATCTACTTCAAGAACTGCTTTCAGCCTGTTTTGATCTACTTGACGGTATTTAACTTCATTGACTTCGTGGACAGTGATGGGATGGGGCGCTTTTTCGACTAACACAAGAGCTTCATCAGGAGAGACCATTCCTTCTTTCAGCACACGCAAATAAAAACCGGTATATCCCGTTTGCTGCACTTCCTTCACAAGCTTCATGTTTCCATGCTTAAGAGAGAGCTTCACACACGGCTGTCTTGGCTGACTGACCTCAACAATCGCTTCCCCAAATTGAAATACATCTCCAATACGGACTTCTGTCTCTACAAGCTGATGCACGGTCACGTTCTCACCGAAAGCTGCCTCCTGTAACGCCACTCCTAAAAATTGCTCAAAATAAGTATAGTGATCATATGGAAAGACGCAAATGGCTTTATCATGACCTCCGTGATGGACCAAATCACCCTGGCCATCTCCATCAAAATTGAGCTTACTCAAATAAACAGGCTCGTGAATACGCTTTTTGTTGATGGCTGTTTTGATTTCTTTACCATTCACATAGGTGGTGATAGGTTGTCCTACTTGAATTCCTTCGATGTCGTACCTTGTCTGCCCCACTCTCGCCATCTCCTTTGATTGTCTGATTGCTTTTATTTTACATGGTTTGACAGTCAAATCATAGTCGGTACGTGAAGGAACAAGGCAGGTTATGGTACGATGAGAAAAAAGGAGAGATGACATTGGTTCATTATCACGCTATTGTAAAAGGACGAGTGCAAGGAGTCGGTTTTCGATATTTTGTTCAAGGAGAAGCCGTCAATCGAGGGATAAAAGGCTGGGTACGCAACACAGATGAGGGTCACGTGGAGTTAAAAGTAGAAGGAGAGCAGCAGGAGGTTTTTGACTTTTTAGAGACCGTCCGTAAAGGTAGTCCTTTTTCAAAAGTCACACATTTGGACATGGAGCCGCTCACCGAGTTCGCCCATTATCAAGACTTTCGGATTAGAGGATAGTTGATGTGTACCCTTTATTTCACAACAGTAAATGGGTTTGCAATATAATAACCAATCAAGGTTGTACGTGAAGCATCTTTGTAGAGACTCACATGAACATCATAGTTGGCTGATCCACTGTTAGGAAGTAATAAACGAGTAGGTGCTGCGAAAGCGTTTTGTCCAGAGATAGACCCTTCGTGTGTAAAGACTGGTGTCACTGGGAAAGTAAGTTTTCGAATAGCAGCTGTATAATAAAGTGTTTCATTTGTTGTTGCGGTCATGTTGACGTTGACCTGAGGATGAAGCGAAGTATAAGTTGAACGATCGGTTGTCACCTTTAAATCAATGACATTCTGAACTATTGTTCCAGTAGTTGCTTTAGCTCTCTCATCACCTAGCGGTAGAAATCCGTTGAAACTGAATACAGCCAAAAATATGAGCAACGTCATTTTTTTCATCTCTATTCCCCCTTTTTGATTTCACCGCCATTAAACCATCATTTTCCAAATCAAACAACATTCAAAAGACTCATTTCATACAAAAAAACCTAGCTTTTCGCTAGGCTCTTTCCGTCCCGTGGTAGGGTTTTTCCTGATAAAAATAATTCGGTTTCACGATCGTATTGTCATAGTGACGATGGAAGATATGCGTAGCAGCTGGTGATACTGGCGGAATCAGCCATGTCCAATCACCAGTCAGCTTACGGTCAGCCTTTTCTTCCTGTTTTTCAAATTGTTTGAACTGATGGGCAGCTGTATGATGATCCACAATGGTCACCCCTGCTTCCCGGTAAGAATGAAGAACCGCCACATTCAACTCGACAATGGCTTTGTCCTTCCAAAGTGACGCATTCTTTGTCGTGTCCAGTCCTAAAATAGAAGCGACTTTCTTCAGCATATTGTAGCGGTTTTCGTCAGCTAGATTTCGTGCGCCAATTTCTGTTCCCATATACCATCCATTAAACGGTGCCGCATTGTAATGAATGCCACCAATTTCTAATTTCATATCAGCAATAATCGGAACAGCATACCATTTCAGTCCTAAATCACCGAATCCATCATATTCAGGATGGGTGATCTCTACCTCTTGAACGATCTCTTTCGGAAGATCATACAGAACCGGCGGCTGATCTTTTAGCTGAAACATAAGTGGCAGAAGGTCAAAATGCGTGCCTTCGCCTTTCCAGCCATGCGCTTCACACAACTTGGTTAATTCAAGTGATGCCTCGTCCCCAATGATGCCATATTCCGACTCATATCCCGCATAACGAACGAGCTGATGATTATAAATAACGACTTCCTTCCGCCCCTTATTCTCTGGTGGGAAGATGGTAATGGACGGTTTGATTTTACCCCCATTTGTCGCATACTCAATATGATGAAAGAGTGCCTCTTTCACCTCATCTTCTGTTGTCACATGCCGGCAGTCATGCACATGCAGTGTTGACCAAAACAAGCGCCCAATGCACCGGTTGCTGTTGCGCCATGCCATTTTTGCCCCGTGAGCTAATTCTTCCTGCGTATGAGTATACATCCCGTCAGACTCAATTTCTTTTTTTATTTCATGCAGACGTGCTGCTTTTTCTTCATTTGACTTGCCTAATTCTTCATAGCATACAGAAATAAAAGCTTCTGCTTCATTCCACAACGCTTCTTGGTTACTCAAACATACTCGCCTCACTTTAATACGAATATATCCATTGTAGCGGTTTCTATTGATAAATTCACTTGTTTCAAACCATTTTTTATCATATCGTGCGACGATTGTCCTTAGACAATGGATGAATCAATGACTTCAAGGGTCTTTTGGAGCCAGCGAACATACCCTTTTTCCCTTTCAATTGCTCTTGTCAGCACTAAATAATGCCCGAATTGTGTTGAATGCAGTGATTGGGCAGATGGATCTTCTTCTGTTAAAACGTTCAGTTTCTGTTCAAGCATCTCTACTTTCTTTGTTCGCTCCTGCAGCTGATGTGAGAAGAGACCGGCCGCTTCTTTTTGATCCATAGATGAGATAAAGAACGTTTTTAACATAAATTCATCTTTTGTTGTGTCTGGAATCGGGCCTTTTTTCCTTAACCACTCATGCAGTTCTCTTTTTCCTGCATCAGTGATTTGATAGACCTTCTTCTCTAGCTTCTTTCCTTGTATGTGAATATCAAATTCAATAAAACCCTCTTCTGTTAGCCGCTTTAATTCAGGGTATATTTGACTATGCTTCGCACTCCAAAACTGTCCAAGGGAATCTTCAAAGTGTTTCTTCATATCGTATCCCGTCAGCTCACGCTGATCTAGTAAGCCAAGAATGGCATATTTCAGTACTCTCATGACATGCCTCCAACGCATATTCTTTGACAATAGTATACCATACACCCTAAAATAAACATGTAAATCGTGACATGTTTGAAACAACATCATTTTAATTGAAAGAAGGAATAAACATGGATCAATTCGTTGGACTTCATATGATTTATACGTATGAAAATGGCTGGGAATATGAGATTTACATTAAAAATGATCACACCATTGATTACCGCATTCATAGCGGAATGGTTGGAGGCCGCTGGGTTCGTGATCAAGAAGTGAATATTGTGAAACTGACAAAAGGGGTATACAAAGTTTCCTGGACGGAACCGACTGGGACAGACGTGTCTTTAAACTTTATGCCTGAGGAAAAACGCATGCATGGCGTCATTTTCTTCCCAAAATGGGTGCATGAACGTCCAGATATCACCGTTTGCTATCAAAATGACTATATCGACCTCATGAAAGAATCCCGTGAAAAATATGAAACCTATCCGAAGTATGTCGTACCAGAATTCGCAGACATTACGTACATCCACCATGCTGGGGTAAACGATGAAACGATTATCGCAGAAGCACCGTATGAAGGTTTGACAGATGAGATCAGAGCTGGACGAAAATAGAAAAAGCGGCACGCACTGTGCCGCTTCTAGGATGGTTGACAAAGGACTAAAATGAACTTGATTTTAGTCCTTTTTATTTATACCTAACGTCTTTTGAGATAACAAGAATCGGTAAACTGGTAGTTCATCGCCTACTTTCGATGCAATAAAACCTGATGACATATAGCTGTCTTTTGATTCTGGTTCAAGGGCAAGTGACAACAAATTGGTCTCTGGCTGTGCAGTCACATATACCTTTGTTCCTTTTGGCAGTTGACGTTTCTTTTCAACGAGTCTCGTTTCAAGCTGAATATCTGTTTTGCTTGTTTCCGCTCGTTTTGTCACCTCATAGGCTTGAACTGGTACTTTCATGCCAACTGGCAAAGTCACACTTTTCAGCCCTAAAGTTCTAAGTTTTCGATCTACCCCTTCATGTCCAGGGAGAATGAGATAAGCTGTTGGCCGTTCTCTTGTCAATACAGGAACCGCATCACTTGCACTATGAAAACGCACTGGGACATTGGTGGTTTGTCCTTTCTCAATATCCACCATTTCAAGTGAATCGTTCACAGGCGCCTTGAAAGCATCTTGAATGACTACTTGATCATCATCATTTGGTTGAAGACCTTTTTTCACAAGTTTCAGCCGCTCCGTCACCATTTGCTGCTTCACCTGCTTAGCATGCTTCACCGTTGTCTCAATAATTTTTTCATGAGTGGTGACTTGTGCTGCCACACGCCGAGTAAAGTCCTCTCTACCAATTCCAATCCCCCTACTTTCTACAAGAAATGATAAAGCTGGTGAAAGCGCCAGGGCATTTCGGCCAATTCGTGCATCGGTTCCGCCTTCATAAAGGTCGATCTTTCCGTCCTTTCCTCTTGTGTTTGTATAATATAAATCGTTGGAAAATCCTTTATTCGTCAATGCTTCACGCACTCCGTTGACGTACAATTCATTTGACGTTAATCGAATGCTTTCAGGAATGTTTAAATTCTTACCAGATAATATCAGCAAATCGTGATACTTGAGAGCACCTGATGCACCGATGTCTTCGAACTGCTTTTGACCGACATCATATTCATGGGCATCGATGACGACCTCGGGCGCATAGCGATTAAATTCTTGATGAAGAGCTGTCAGCTCTGGAGATTCTAATGTCATGTGGTCACGGTTGCCATCCATTCCGTTTGCAAGCCTGCGGTCAAATGCATAAGAACCATCTGGGTTGATTCTTGGGACAATGATGACGTTGACATGGCTCAGTATGCGCTCTCCTTCATCACCTGCTAGTCGTTTAGCGATGACAAGGGCAGATTCACCGGAGGCTGGTTCATTTCCGTGTATTTGTGCTTGAAGCCAGATCGTTGGCTTTTTTGACAGTGGAGAGATGTGACGATCCTTTGTAAAATAGAGGGCTGGAATGGGCCTGCCTTCAATGGATGTTCCAATCTGTTTCTGCGTGGCGTAAGGACTTTTACTGACAATGTCACGTAAAAAATCTTGAAGCTCTTCTTGTGTGGTAAATGCTTTTCCTTTTTTCTGAAAAGCAGGGGTATCAAACGTTTCGTCAGGCTCAGGATACAGTTTTTGAACCGAAGCTGGCTGCTCATAGCTTTTTCCATAATAAGGGGTCTCTGCATTCGCTGAAGCTGGGATCACCATCGACAAACTTCCTGCCATGAGGCATACAGCAGCAAAAAGAATGGTACTTTTCTGTTTGGACATGCTATCCTCTCCCTTCGTTGATTTGCATTATAAAGAAAAAAACAGCAAAAGTGTCAGCATTTTTCAAAAATATATCTTTTGGAGGAATCATGTATGGCTTTATATAGGGCAAATGAATGGAGCTTGCCCTGCAATAGGACCTAAAAAAGAGCGCCTGCATAAGCAGCAGACACTCTTCTCATTACCAGATCGAAATGGCCCCAATGAGAACCGCCATCACTGTCATGGCGACGACTGCAAGAACCGCCCATTTCATGCCAAATTTCTGATGCTGATCTAGTGATACCCCAACGAGTCCAACAAGTAAATGAGTCGATGGAACAAGTGGGCTTAACATATGAATCGGCTGACCAATGATAGATGCTCTCGCAATCTCAATTTTATCGACACCGTATGCTGCCGCTGTTTCTGATAGGATCGGCAGTACCCCATAAAAGTATGCATCATTCGGCATAAAGAAAGTGAAGATCCCGCTTGTTAGCGCGACAATGACTGGAATAAACCCGCCAAGCTGCTCTGGAATAGCTGAAACAATCGAAATCGCCATTTCATCAACCATTTTCGTCCCAGTTAAGATGCCTGTAAAAACACCTGCCGCAAAAATCATCGAAGCAATCGCCAAAACATTTGTTGAATGAGCCGCAATCCGCTCACGCTGCTGCTCTAAATTCGGATAGTTCACGATAATGGCAACACAGAAGGCAAGAACAAACAGAACCGTTAAGCTTACTTTTCCTGACACAAGCAAGAGAACCAATAGCAAAGTCAGTGTCAGGTTAAACCACCAAAGTTTCGGTCGCTTAATATCATCTTGCAGTGCCGCTGCCATTTCATTGGCATGAATCGGCTGTTCAAGCTCAATAACACCAAGACGTTTTCTTTCAGACTTCCCAAGAAAGTATGCCACCACAATCATGCTCAAAACCCCTGCGCCAATGACTGGAATCATCGGGCCAAATAAAAGTGATGGATCAACGCCAAGTGCACTTGCCGCTCTAGGTGTTGCCCCTCCCCATGGAATCGTATTCATAATCCCCATGCCGACTCCGGCGATACCCGCTAAAATAATCGGACGAATGCCAAGCAGTGTAAATAACGGAAGCATGGCTGTTGTTGTAATCATGTACGTTGTGGTTCCATCACCGTCAAGTGCGACAAGCATCGTCAGAACAGCTGTTCCGACAACAATTTTTAATGGATCGCCTTTGACGATGTTTAAAATTTTTGCCACCATCGGATCAAATAAACCTGCATCAATCATAATCCCGAAGTACAAAATGGCAAACATGATCATGACCGCCGTTGGTGCAACTTGCTGTACACCTTTGACAATCATATCTGAAATTTCTGTAAAATGAAAACCTGCAATAAGAGCAAATGCAATCGGTGTTAATACCAATGCCGTTAAAACAGACATACGTTTCGTCATAATTAAAACCATAAATACAACCATCATAAGAAATCCTAAGATCGCTAACATTTTGTTCACCCCTTATGTTGTATACGCTTTCATTAAATGTTGGTATCCCATTTCCAACCCTTTCTGTCATGATATCTGACGCCTGAATTGAAGTAAATATTATGAATTTTAATTCTTTTTTGATCGATAAATGCTTTTTGTTCATTTTGTGCAATTGTTGTTGTTTGTTGGTTCCATGAAAAAAAGCGGTCTCATTTGACCGCTTGTTCTCCTTGTATAAATTGCTCATATCGCCTTAATTGATCTTCCATAAAGACCTTTGCTTCTTTACTGTTCATATAACGGCTTGTCCAGCCTTTTTGTTTTAACTGCTTTTTCCATGACTTCGTTTGCGTCATTTTTTGAAGAAGCTGATCCCATGCTCGAATGTCGTGCTGATTCATTTGCTTTGGTCCCATCACACCACGCCAATGAGAGAAAATGAGCGGAATCCCCTGTTCTTTCCAAGTGGGCACGTCTTTGAATCCTTCTAAACGCTGATTCGTTGTGGTCGCAACAAGCTTCAGTCTTTTCTTTTCATAATCATGGCGAACCTCCGTAATGGTCGTAGTTGCCGCATCTACCTCATGGTCAATGAGCGCTTGGAATAAATCATCTGCACTATCAAATTTTAAAAACTGAATGCGGTACGGATCAATTCCTGCCATTTCGGCAGCCCGTGCGAATGAGATTTGATCATCATTTCCAAAGTCCGGGGCAAACCCAATTTTTAAGGAATCTGGTTTCTTTTTTAATGCGTGTAATAGCGCTTTTCCATCTGAGAAAGGAGAATCAACTGGCACTGCGACTACCTGCCACTCTTCCGCAAGAATAGCGAGCGGGGTAAAATCATTCATGGTCACGTTACTGCTGCCCAGCAAATTACGGCTTAATAATAAGCTTGAATTTAAACTGATATAATTGGCATCTCGCTCCATCATATAGGTCCAGCCTTTATCAACCGTTCCGCCTCTTTGATAAAGAATATGCACAGGCTCTTCCACTAGCTTTTCTTGTTCTAGTACGGTTTTCATCACTTGAGCCGTTTGGTCAAATCCGCCATCAGGTACACCTGATACCACAATATATAATGGGCTGTGCTCCAGGAAAGAATCTTTTGCTGTTTTTTCATTAAAGGTGAGCGTTGTACAAAGACAGACCAAAATGAGTAAGAGTATTCCTTTTTTCATTTTTATGACTCCGTTTGTTTTTTGGCGGGATAATATTTTCGTTCTGGTCTACCAATGATTCCATATGCCAGCTCTGCCCGGCATTCTCCCGTTGTCACAAGATACTCTACGTATCGTCTTGCTGTTGTGCGTGATGCGCCCATTTTTTCTCCGAGTTCTTCTGCTGTAATTCCGTTCATCTCTGCTGCCATGAATGTTTTCACTTTGTCCAAAGTCAGTGAATTAATGCCTGTTGGCAAGTCTCGCTCATCCTTTTGCTGCGATTCTTCCTGCATCTGACCAAAAAACAGATCAATCATCGTTTGATTGACTTCCTCTTTTGAATTGATTAACTCTCTCTTCTCTTTATATTCGGTTAAAACCTGCGTGAATTTTTGGGCGGTCACTGGTTTGATTAAATAATGAACCACTCCATAATGCAATGCGTCTCTTAACAGCATCGTTTCCGTTGCAGCCGTGATAATGATCACATCCACTTCAGGATGGCGCTCTCTTAACAGCGGCAAAAGGTTCGTGCCGAGCTCATCAGGCATGTAGACATCAAGTAAAATGAGATCCACTTGTTCTTTTTGAAGTGCCTCCCACAGATCCTTTGCACTCTTTGCCTTACCGGCCACTTGAAAGCCTTGCACCTTTTGTATATAAGATTCATGAATCGCAGCGATTCGAAAATCATCTTCCGCAATGAGTACCTTGATCACAACCTATTCCCCCTTTGTGCCTTTCGGTATGTAAACAGTGAAGATGGCACCGCCTTCTTTTTGGTTCGCAACTTCAATCCAGCCCCCAAGTTCATCTAGCACTTCTTTGACATTGGCAAGTCCATAACCTCGCCCTTCTCCCTTTGATGAATGTCCTCTTGTGAAAAGTTGTGAAATGGCTCCTTCATCTACACCATCCCCTGAATCAGATACCTCTATGATAATATCAAATCCAATATCTGTGATGAACAAGCTGACTTCTCTTTTCTCCTTATTCAATACAGCCTCAAACGCATTGTCTACGAGATTGCCAATGATGGTAATAAAGTGAGATAAACTTAAATGGGCTGGGAGCGGCTCCAATGAACTATTTTCATCAATGTGAAAATGAACCTTTTTCTCAGATGCCTTTCCTAACTTCCCAAGTAAAATGGCTTGTATCTTCGGAGAGCGAATTTGCTTCATGAGTAAATCATGCTGGCGATTTTGAAGTGTATACTCTTCTTTAATTAACTCAATGGCTTCATCCACTTGTTTCAACTCAAGCAAGCCTAAAATAGCGTACAGCTTATTCGAAAATTCGTGTGTTTGTGCTCTAAGGTCTTCTGAATATTGACTGACCTCTGTCAATGTATCCAGCAGCTTTGTCAGCTCGGTTTTCTCCCTGAAGCTCACAATTCCTCCAAATACCCGATTGTCCTGCACCACTTTTTTGACATTTAGCACGAAGGTTTTATCATTGACGACTGATTCTATGTTAGGTTCAATCGTCTCTACCTTTAGATAGGAAAGAAGATTGGCATTTGGCAACACTTGATCAATATGAAGAGGCAGCGTTGAAGAGACGCGCAGCATCTGTTCAGCTGACGTATTCATCATCGTAATGGCACCTTTACGGTCAAATGCAATGATTCCCTCTTTAATCGCATGCAGCATCGCTTCTCTTTCTCGATATAATGAAGCAATTTCATGCGGTTCAAGCCCTAATATATCTTTTCGAATACTCCTTGTTAAAAAAATCGCTCCAAAAACCCCAGGCAAGAGCACAAGAAGGGCAATATAACTTAATTTGAAGAGTTGATGGGCTGTCGCTTGGTCGATATCTCTTTTTAAAAATTCGACGCTGACGGTCCCAATAATTTCTTCATGACTGCCTGTTTCTTTCATAATCGGGGCACTGCCTCTGACAACGGTTTCACCATCAGAATCACCCGTTGATATGGAAGTTCCTCCAAATAGCAGTGTACTTCTTCCTTCCGACACACTGATGGTTTTCCCTACATCCTCATGATTCGTATGAAAAAGAACCTTTCCTTTTTGATTGGTGATAAAAATGGCATGCGCTCTTACTTGCTCCTTCATTTGCTCAAGCACAGCCTGTTCTTCATTTTGCGAATCTCCCGTGGCCACCGATGTTTTAATGGGCGGCATATAAGATATCGTTCTAGCAGTTTGCACCGCCAGCTGTTCAGCTTGACTCTGCCTTTCTGATGTCTGCAAAAAACCAAAACAAATGGTCAATAAGGCAATAACAACAAGTAAAAGACCAATAATTAACCCCAAAATTTTTGTTTGTAAAGTGACTTTCCTTTTGCCCATCCTCACCGCCACAACCCCTAATTCAGTAGATTCACCCGAATAGACTCTAAGAAAATCATATCATTTTTTCTCATGAAGTTAAGAGAAAATTCACACAGACAAAAAAGGATGACTCAGTATTGAGTCATCCCTGTGTGCCTATTACGTGATGGATAAACCAGCACTTGCATAGCCTGCTACAGTATTCACTAAGGAAAGACCAGTAGCTGTTGCCGAGAATACGACAAGCAATCTTGTTTGCGGTGTGACTGGTACACTTAAACCAGTAGCGATACCGTTTGAAATAGCCCCTATCGTTAAAATACCGGTTAACGCCGGTGCCAATGTAACGCTCGCTACTTGAGTGAAGCTGTTATCTGGTGTTGGTGAAGCAAACAGACTAGCAGTTACAGTAATACTCGTGCCAACTAAAGAAAGGGCTGCAGTCGTGCTAAAATAGCCAGCAAATGACGTAATGGTTCCAGCTCTTGGAACGGAGAATGCCATGTTTAACAATGTTCCTGCTGCTCCGGTTAAATCAATGATTCCTCCTACAATACTGACACCTGTCGCCGAGTTACCGAATCCGACCAAGCTAGATGTTCCAACTAGACCGCCTGCGATTGTGGTTAAAACAGCTGGCGTACCAGATGCAAATGGAATAATCGCACTTGATCCTGTCACACCTGTGGCGCCTGTTGCACCGGTTGCTCCCGTGGCACCTGTTCCTGTAGCCCCTGTTGCACCCGTATCTCCTGTTACACCTGTGGCGCCTGTGACTCCGGTCGCTCCTGTTGGACCTGTATCTCCGGTGACACCGGTTGCTCCCGTGGCGCCTGTCACACCTGCGGCTGCCAATAACGTATAATCTGGAGACGTATCTGGTGTGCCAGTTGGTGGCGCTGTATTTACGATATAAGTTCCACCTTCATATGTCACCACTTGACCTACTGGATAGGTTGGAGCTGTTGCTGGGTCAAATGCCAAAATACCAGCTAACCCTACTCCGGTTGCCCCGGTATCTCCCGTAGCGCCAGTGGCTCCGGTTACTCCGGTCGCTCCTGTATCTCCCGTTGCACCCGTGGCTCCGGTTACTCCGGTCGCTCCCGTATCTCCCGTGGCACCCGTGGCTCCGGTTACTCCGGTCGCTCCCGTATCTCCCGTTGCACCCGTGGCTCCGGTTACTCCGGTCGCTCCCGTATCTCCCGTTGCACCCGTGGCTCCGGTTACTCCGGTCGCTCCCGTATCTCCCGTTGCACCTGTAGCTCCGGTTACTCCAGTCGCTCCCGTATCTCCCGTTGCACCTGTAGCTCCGGTTACTCCGGTCGCTCCCGTATCTCCCGTTACACCTGTGGCTCCGGTTACTCCGGTCGCTCCCGTATCTCCTGTTGCACCTGTGGCTCCGGTTACTCCGGTCGCTCCCGTATCTCCCGTTACACCTGTAGCTCCGGTTACTCCAGTCGCTCCCGTATCTCCTGTTGCACCCGTGGCTCCGGTTACTCCGGTCGCTCCCGTATCTCCCGTTACACCTGTGGCTCCGGTTACTCCAGTCGCTCCCGTATCTCCCGTTGCACCCGTGGCTCCGGTTACTCCGGTCGCTCCTGTATCTCCCGTGGCGCCTGTCACACCTGCGGCTGCCAATAACGTATAATCTGGAGACGTATCTGGTGTGCCAGTTGGTGGCGCTGTATTTACGATATAAGTTCCACCTTCATATGTCACCACTTGACCTACTGGATAGGTTGGAGCTGTTGCTGGGTCAAATGCCAAAATACCAGCTAACCCTACTCCGGTTGCCCCGGTATCTCCCGTTGCTCCTGTGGCTCCGGTTACTCCGGTCGCTCCCGTATCTCCCGTTACTCCTGTGGCTCCGGTTACTCCGGTCGCTCCCGTATCTCCCGTTGCACCGGTCGCTCCGATTGCTCCTGTCGCTCCTGTATCTCCCGTTGCACCCGTGGCTCCGGTTGCTCCAGTCGCTCCCGTGGCTCCTGTTCCTGTTGCCCCTGTGGCACCCGTATCTCCTGTGGCTCCGGTCGCTCCAGTAGCACCTGTATCTCCAGTAGCGCCGGTCGCTCCTGTTCCTGTTGCCCCTGTGGCACCCGTATCTCCTGTGGCTCCGGTCGCTCCGGTTGCGCCTGTATCTCCAGTAGCGCCAGTCGCTCCTGTTCCTGTTGCTCCTGTGGCACCCGTATCTCCTGTGGCTCCGGTCGCTCCAGTTGCGCCTGTATCTCCTGTTGCTCCTGTTCCTGTTGCTCCGGTTGCACCCGTATCTCCTGTCGCACCCGCAGCGGCTAGAAGCGTATAATCTGGTGATGTATCCGGTGTACCCGTTGGTGATGCTGTGTTTGCAAGATACGTTCCACCTTCATATGTCACTACTTGACCCAATGGATATCCTGGTGCCGCTGCCGCATCAAAAGGAACGACTCCAGTTAGACCTACACCAGTGGCTCCTGTTGCACCCGTCGGACCTGGATCTCCGGTGACACCTGTTGGTCCTGTACCTGTTGCGCCCGCAGCTGCTAAAAGCGTATAATCCGGCGATGTATCAGGCGTACCTGTTGGTGGTGCTGAATTTACCACATACGTACTGCCATCATATGTCACCACTTGACCTACTGGATACGCCGGGGCTACCGCTGGATCAAATGCTACAATCCCTGTTAACCCAACGCCTGTTGGGCCTTGTGGACCTGCCGGGCCGGCTGGACCCGCTGGGCCTACTGGACCCACTGGACCCGCCGGACCTGCTGGGCCTCTCCTTCCTCTTCCCCCTGGCGGTCCTTGAATGACACACACACAAGGATCTTTTCCGCAGCATGGATTTTTTACTGGTTTCCTTGGTTTGTCTGATTTACCTTTCTTACAACTATCACATTCCCAGCCATCATCCTTATACGCATCATACCAGCTTCCTTTTTGGTAGTGGTCTGTCGAATGAGTTGGGTATATCTTTCCGCATTGTCTACATTTTCTCATAGAATCACCCCCATCCATCGTATTCATCATGATCGATAAAGGTGTATGTACAATTTTATTTTTATCAAAAAATTTGAAAGGTCTTGCACTCTACGTGCAAGGACCTCTTTCCATCGTTAAAATGTCATCGTCATTTTTAAATCTTTTCCTACCATACTATATTCAATATCCGCTGGACGGATCGCCTTTTTTAGTTTCTTCACACCTTCTCCTTCAAAAAAAGTAGGTGCATCTTTCCCTCCGATTAATAAAGGTGCCATATAGATAACAGCTTCGTTCACAAGGGATGCTTCTAAAAATGACGCACTCACACTGCCACCTGCCTCTACAAGCACTGACATCACAGAGCGCTTCTTCAACAGGTGTAACACATCCTGAAGATCTGTCCGGTGTTCTCCGCTTGTGACAAATACTTGATGACCTTTTTGTATCAACTGTTGATACTTTTGATGATCATAATCTTGTGATGTACAAATTATGGTTTCTGCCCTATGATCTGTTAAGCATTTGGCATGAAGCGGTATCCTTAATGTTGAATCTAAAATGACACGAATGGGCTGATGGTTGAATGAATCCTTTACAATTAAGCCGGCATCATCTTGAATAATCGTTTCCACTCCTGTCAGCACCGCATCTACTTCTTGACGTAAGCGCTGCACATCTGTTCTCGCTTCTATTCCAGTGATCCATTTGCTTTCTTGATCAGCCGTGGCAATTTTCCCATCTATCGAAATAGCTGATTTTAAAATGACATAAGGAAGGTTCGTTTGCATCAAATGAAAAAAAGGCGCATTTAAACGATCTGCTTCCTGTTTACATATACCTTGCTCCACTTCAATTCCAGCCTTTTTCAAAAAGGCAATTCCTTTTCCTGCAACAACCGGATTCGGATCTTGAGTGGCAATCAACACTTTCTTCACACCACTGCTAATGATCGCTTCGGTGCAAGGGCCTGTTTTTCCGTGATGTGTACAAGGTTCGAGTGTCACATACATGTCAGCTCCCTTCGCCTTTTCTCCTGCCATTTGCAGCGCATGAATTTCAGCATGAGGCTCGCCAGCCTTCATGTGCGCACCAATCCCAACAATCTCACCGCTCTGAACAATCACTGCACCAACAAGCGGATTGGGTGAGGTTTGTCCTTTCATCGCCTTCGCGTTGGCAATCGCCAGCTTCATATAAAAAACATCGTCTTTCATCTCGGGCTCCTTTCTTCTCTCAAGGGAAAGAACTCCTTCAGAAAATGAAGGAGTTCTATTCTCATGTGCTATACTTTCTCAAGCCGTTTCTTTTCAGATCGATCATAGTAAGGCAAGGAATAAAACAGTTTATATGATGCTCGTTGTTTACAAAAACAGCATTTGCGACATTCATATTTATTAATGAGGAGCACATGCGGACAATTGAGTACAGTCAGACCTTTTTTCATATGTTCCTTGCAAACACTTATCATGAGAATCCCCCGCTTACATTCTTTTTCTTAATGAGAGATTACTTCTTTCGGAAATTGTTCAAATAAGCGCAGTACTTCCGTATGTGTGCCATCTTCTCGAATATGATAAATACCACCGTCATATGAGCTTGCATACACATCATTTCCTAGTTGTCTAATGGCACTAATGCCATTCTTAGCAATTCGAATCGGACCTGTATTGACATCTAGCTCTGGATTCCAGACCACAATATATCCCCAATAGTCTCCGCTCACAATATAGCCAGAGTCTGTCACAGTGATGGATTTAATGGAATATTGATGCTCGTTGTGCTGATTTAAAATTCTGCCTGTATGCAAATCAAACAATCGGACGTTTTTATCACGGCTGACAATGGCAATACGATCTCTTTTGCTATCAATAAATACATCATTTAACAGCTCTGTCGCCCCGATATATTCTGCTGTTAAGGACAAACTCTTTTTATCGAGAAGACAGATGGTTCCTTCAACTGCCGCTGTGATGATATGATCTCCTTCTACCTTTAATGCTTTGACCGCGCAATCATGTGCTTTAGAACGGCCGATTTCCTTTAAGTGTTCAGTCGAAATGACATGCACATAACCGCCATAAGTGCCGATATAAAATTGACGATCCTCCTCATGGAAATACACACTATTGACAGGACCTGTGTTGAGATCAAAAGAGACCATTTGCTGCAATGACTCGTGTACAATATGCACCTGACTCGCATGATCGCCCCATGCATAATAGCTTCCATCCCGTGCAACAGCCACTCCATTTGTGAGAACACCTGTTGATTTTGCTATTTCGATTCCATTCTTTCTGAATTTTCCGTCATCTGATGCAGTGATAATATCACCCGCTTCAGTCAACGCAATATCATTAATAGAAGGTGTCGCCAATTCCTGCTCATCAGAGATCACTTTTCCTTCTTGAATTGACCATTCACAATACGTTTTCCCAAAGCTGGCTCCTAAAATGGCTTGCTCGTCTTCTGTCCAAACAAGCGAGCGCTCCCATTGATATTTATGAGGCAGCAACGTATCAATTAATTCACCGGTTTCATAATTCCACAGCTTAATTAGATGGTCATAACCCGCTGTAAGCAAGTAGTTACCGCTCGGCGAAAAATTCACACGTTTCACACCTTGTAAATGAGCTTTGATGATTTTTTTCTCCTGTAATGTAGCGGCATCATAAATGATGACCGTGCCATCGTCTCTACCAAGGGCGAATACTTCTTTTTGATTGCTGCCGCTGATGGTATCCAGCTCATAATCAAACGGGCCAATTTCACCTACAATTTCTCCTGTTTCATAGAGCCATACAAGGACATAGCCATCATCACCAGTTGTATAAGCTTTATCCTCATGAATCCATACAGCTAATACATCCTTGCTATGTCCATGAAATTCTCTTAAAATGGCTCCCGTTTCAATATCCCAAACTAAGCATCTTCTGTCTCTGGACACCGATACAAGAAGCGTATCCTGCTTTGCAAATGCGACAGCTTCCACGTCATCCGCATGACCATATAGCGTACGAATTCTTGTATGTGTGCTAGTATCATATAATTGAATGGTATAGTCTGACGATGCACTCGCTAAATACGTTCCATTTTCCGAAAGGGATAAAGAGTTGATGATATGCTCGTGACTGCCAATGAATGTTCCTTCTCCCGTGGCACGGTCCCATTTATAAATACAGCGGTCATAGCCACCTGTGTAGACAATTTGGTCATGCTGAGTTGATAAAACGGATGTAATCGGTCCTCTATGCATGGTTTTACACTCCCACCTTTATATGTTGTTTTTGACGAGTAACTACACGAAAACCAGTAAATCGAAAAACAGGGTCTGGGTGTTTCCCGTGTCTTCTTGCGACTCTGCATAAATCTCCGCCTCTTGCGAAGGAGCCACCTTTTAAAATGTAGTAATCACTGCCGAGTGTCTCGGTTAAATCATCTACAACCTCAATTCCGCCTTCATATATGTGATACTTGGTGTTGACCCATTCTTCGACATTGCCACCCATATCATATAGTCCAAATAGAGATCTTCCTTTTTCGTAATGACGGACAGGTGTCGTTTTTTCAATATTTGATTCGTGCGTATTACAGTAAGAGGGATCAAACTCATCTCCCCAAGGATATTGATGTCTCGTATTGCCCCTGGCAGCATACTCCCATTCTTCCTCAGTAGGGATCAATACCTCATATCCAAGCTTCCCGCTCAGCCACTGACAAAATGAGAAAGCTTCCTCGATGTCCATGCCCCAAGCAGGATGGTCTTTTCCCCCGCCAAGTTCTAGGTTCGTCAAGCTCTCTGGATAAGGCTTTCCTGTCTCGTCGCAATAGCTTTGATACCATTCATTGGTGACGACCGTATCTGAGATGAAAAATTCGTTTATATACGGCTGATAAGATGGAAATTCTTTGTACAGCCATTTTTGAAATTTTTTCTCACGCCCATAGGCTGGATTCAGAAGTTTGTCCTTCCAAAATTCTGATGCCTTTTTCATATCTTCTTCATTACTTCCAATCGTCGCATAGCCGCTTGGGATTTGAATCCAATTGATATCAGGTTTCACGCTTTTCTCCCGCCTTCTTTAAATAAACTCATCTACTGATTAATTAATTTCTTCTCATCGACCATATGCCCTGATGCTGCTTTTGCCTTTAAATACGCCTCATTATAGAGAGAGGCTTCTACCGTATGATCAAACCGTAAAACCGGAAGACCGTAAGCAGCAATGGAATCGACTTTATCTGGATTATTGGTTAAGAGATGCAATGGTTTACCTTTGTTTAAATAGTGCAAGACAGCCGCTGCTTCCTCGTAATGCCGGTCATCATCTCCGCAGCCGATCAACCTGTTCGCCTCAAATGTATCCAGTTTCATTTCCTGTAATTTATACGTGAAGGCTTTGGCCATTAGCCCAATAGAGCGCCCTTCTTGATTGGCCATATACACAAGCATGCCTTTTCCGTAATCGGTGATTTTTTTTAGCGATGATGCAAGCTGTGGACCGCAATCACATTTCAGTGACCCAAACACATCCCCTGTTTGGCAGACACTATGAATTCGCACAAGCGGCGGCACTTCATTTTCAAAGTCGCCAAAAAGGAGACAAGAGGAAAATGTTTGCTGCTCGGTACTCATTTGTACAATAGACTCAACCGTTGGCGTTGTATCAGCTTCTACAGACGCAAAGGCATACCATGTAAACTGCACTTCTTCATGTTCAATAGAGATCGGCAGGTTCACTGGCCCCACGAGCAAATAGTGTTTTTCTTGAAATGTAAAATGATGAATCATTGATTGTAGTTCAGCTACAAACTTGTTCATTTGTCTCCCCCTATTCATCACTGCACCCCATTGAACTCTCTCAGCGCAGTGATGGCGTGATGAATATGTGTATGCACTCCCTTTGCATCCTGAGCACCGGTTCCAGCTAGAATCATGGCTCAGGAGAAATTTCCTGTCATACTGGCTGAATAGATGTGCGATGCCAATCATCCATCAGTACCTTTCATAAAGACTCTTTTTAGACTGTCACTTGTCCAGTACAAAGGAGCAGAAATCGAGCTTCATACGCTGTATTCTCTGTAAGAGAGCAACACCATTTGATGATTCTTGAATGGAAACTGACATGCTCTTTCTCTAAAAGAATATCTCTGCTAGCTTCAAGCTACTTTCTCCTTTACTAGAAGCTCTGGTTCTTCAAATGCACGTCATCCGGTTGTGCCCTTTGATTGGATGAATAATCCTTACTTCAATTCAGCTACATTGATTGAAACATGACACCCGCCTAGGTATGCACCAAGAACCATCACATCAAACATCGCGTTTATCCTCCTTTGCACTAGATTTTGACAGCAATGACATGATGCTGGCTGATCCCAGCCTTCGCTTGTAATGGTGTAATCGAAACGAGCTCAAGTCCTGATGTACAAATCTTTTCTCCAAGCTGAGTATCTGAGAATGAAAAATGGAAGCGTCCATCTTCTCCGATTAAGCCTGTTTTCCACTCTTCTCCCCATACAACAAGGGAAAACACACCACCTTCATGAAGCAGCGAGGAAATCTGCTTTAAGTATCGTTCGTGGTCATCAGGGTGCTGATGGTGAAAGCAGCCATGATCTAAAATCAGATCAAACGTCAGCTCGCGCCCTTGATTCATTGACCAGGACATAAAATCTTGATGATAAAAATGGACAGGAACCTCTTTTCTCTTCTTTAATCCTTGCCATTCCTCATGCTCATAAAGATCAATGCCGGTATATGCCGACAGTCCCTGTAAATGTTCAAGAGCCCGGCCGTTCCCGCAGCCGATATCTAGCACCGAAGCAAGTGCATCCTTTTCCCTGGAACGCCAGGCCTTGAGGGACATCACAGCAGCGTCTGTTAATGATGGATCAGTGGACCACATATCTGTTCTTTGCTCATAGTGTTCTTGAAAAGCCATGCGCATTTTCTCTAAATACAACCCGCTGTCTTCATGATACAAAGCCTTTTTCATCACGTGACCTCCTTCAATTCACAATCACCTTTCCTAACAAAGGTGGTTTTCAAGCAAAAAGCCTTATGATAAAATGAAAGATGGATTTTTTAGGAAATCTGTTTTCTGAAAAAGGAGAGAAGCATCCCACATGTCACTCTTCTTTTTCAGCACTCATCTTCACATACAACCACAGCCATTCAACTGTTACAGCGCCTCAGTTTGTTATACATTTTCTTCATATGGGTTCACCTCCTTAACAGCGCTAAGAAAGCGCTTTCTTTATGATGATCCTCTGAATACCTTGAACAATATCATTTAGAAATAGGCATAGTAGAAAGACGAATCTACCATTCTAAGCTATCTTTCATCTATTCTTTTTTGTCTAATAGATATTTCTTCCGTATCGCTCTGCCTCAGAAGCGCTCTCCCTTAGGTCTTAATGCATCATCATTTACCGAATTGATCCTGAAATCCACCTATCAAAAATTTAACAACTACTTCCATAATAACTTTATTAAGCCAAATATATTGTTTTTAGATTATTTTGTCAACAAATTATTTCCCAAACATTAGAATGATTTTCTAATTGAAAATACAGGTATATTTCGTGGTTTTTTGACCTTAAAACACTTATTTCTACACAAAAATACAACTTAAACCAATAGAACTAAGAAATTTATCTACTAAATTACACAAGATTTTTATTTCATTTTGAAATAAAAATAAAGATATCATAATTATTTCCCGAATGGTTTTTTGTGATATTTTCACTACTTTTTTCATTTTTTTGATGGTATCCTTTGATATTTCTATATTTTCAATTAGACATTTTACTTTTTATCCCAATTTATTAACCTTTCTTATTATAGTGAAAAAGACAGATCGTAGATTTTAATTATCGCAGCATGAAAAAAAGCCCCTTACAAAAGTAAGAGGCTTTTTACGATGGCGTTTATGCCCAATTTTTCACTTTTTCATGGTCAGTCACAAAGAGAAGAACTTTTCCTTCGTCTAAATGTTCTTCAAATGTCTCAGCTTCTTCTTTTGAGAAACCAATTTCGTGAATCTTATTGCGGAGTTCATCTCCCTTTTTGCTAAAGATGTTTCCAACCGCATGCTTGAGTCCAACTTCTTTTGGACCTATCGTATTGGCATCTGTGTTACTTGCAATACGCTCAGTTCGATCATCGTCATGGGACAGAACATAAATGTCCTCTCTTGCAACACCGAGTTGTTTTAATTGCTCCACATCTCTTTGAAGTGTTTCATCATTTGAATACTCTCTTACAACAGGTTTCATTTATTATTCCTCCTTTAACGTCTTACGAATCTTTTACCCGTCACTTTTGTCATTAAACCTTCCTCCAGCACATCCATTTTTACTCTGTGAACTTAATGCGTCTATGGACTTATTTTTAACAAAAAGACTGTGAATATGACTAAATTTTCTGAAAAATTGTATTCATTCCTTGTCATTTGTTGTACAATTTTTATACTGGAGGCTAGAAATGGGGTGGAGCTGATGTATTATTTTTCAGCTGAGCAGCAGTTTAATGCATGGGTTGTCAGTGATTTGGTGAAACAGCTTTTTCAAAAATGGAATCCTGAAGAATCAAAAGCAAAGCCGCTTACTTTGTTTGCTGAACAGCACTTTCACATCTGCATCGATTATCTCTTTTCTATTATTATTAACATTGGAGATATCGAGTCAATCGAACAAGATCCACAAGACCTGTTGTCCTCATATTTAAATATCCTTTTTCCTTTTGTGACGCACGATATGATGAAAGCCTCCATGCAAAATGCAAATGAATATTTATTAAAAGAACGTGATGCGGATGAGTATCAACTGTTTGGTTGTCTCCCGCCGCTCCTTTCTGTCTCTCTTCAAAAAAAGTAGTCCCCTTCTTTTAGATGGTGGCTGCTTTTTTGTATGTGCTTGGAAAAGACCGTATGTTTTGAACGAAAAGAAGCATCATGTTAATGTAAATCTAGGTTGCAAGTGAAAGGGAGGATTTGACATGAGTCAACAAAAACAAATTCAATTAGCAAAACGTCCAAAAGGGTTACCTACTAAAGATGTTTTTCATTTTGAAACAGTTGATATACCAACGCCGCAAGATGGCGAAGTCTTGATTCAAACGAAATATGTGTCTGTAGATCCTTACATGAGAGGACGAATGCAAGATACAAAATCCTATACACCTCCGTTCAAGCTGAATGAAGTCATTCAAGGTGGTGTGGTCGGAGAAGTCGTCGAGTCCAAATCTCCTCAATTTGAGAAAGGTGATTTTGTACTTGGATTCCTTGGCTGGCAGGAATATTCTACTGCCAAAGCAGAGTCTCTGACAAAAATTGATCCATCCATTGCGCCGTTATCTTATTACTTAGGGATTTTGGGCATGCCAGGACAAACCGCCTATTTTGGACTTCTTGCGATTGGTCAGCCAAAAGAAGGCGAAACTGTTGTCATTTCTGGAGCCGCAGGTGCCGTTGGTTCTGTTGTCGGACAGATCGCTAAAATCAAAGGTGCCCACGTCGTTGGAATTGCCGGATCTGATGATAAGCTGGCTTATTTAAAAGAACTGGGCTTTGATGAAACCATTAATTATAAAACAACAAATGATTTAGATGACGCCATTGCAAAAGCCTGTCCAAACGGTGTCGATGTGTATTTTGACAATGTGGGCGGCGAAATCTCTGATGCTGTGATGAATCATTTGAACCGTTTTGCACGTATTCCAGTCTGCGGCGCCATTTCTTCTTATAACATTAGTGCAAGCGAAGACATTGGCCCTCGAGTGCAAACAAAACTCATTAAAACAAGTGCATTGATGCAGGGCTTCATTGTTGCCAACTACTCTGATCGTTTTGAAGAGGCGGCAAAAGATCTCGCACAATGGGTAAAAGAAGATAAACTGACTTACAAAGAAACCATTATCGAAGGCTTTGACCATATTCCAGATGCATTCCTTGGACTATTCAAAGGGGAAAATGTCGGAAAACAACTTGTCAAAATTTCATAAAAAGAAAGGACCCTCCATGTGGGAGGGTCCTTTTTTTATGCTTGCTTGGGCGCAAGGTGCAGCTGACCTTGCTTATAAACAATTTCCTGAAGCGAAAGATTTAGCTTTTTCGCCATTTTTTTAAGCATTGAATGCTCTTGAGATGTGACTAGGCTGATAACAGCCCCTTCTTTTCCTGCGCGACCGGTTCTGCCTGAACGGTGGATATAGCCTTCTTCGTTTGGCAGGTCGGCATGGATCACGTAAGGCAGATCGTCAATATCGATCCCTCTTGCTGCGATATCTGTTGCAAGAAGAAGCGGGAATTCACGCTGTTCAAAAGCCTTTAAGATGACAGCACGCTCTGCTTTTTTCGCTTCACTGTGAAGCACACCAAGGTCGACATGGTGATACGCTAATTTTTCTGCATAAATGCTCAAATTCGTAATATCTCGCACAAAGACGAGTGCCTGCATGTCCTCAAGCCGTGATAGCTTTTGCAGTAATTTCACCTTGTCGCGCTGATCACATAACAGGTAATAATGCCCTACCTTCTGCGCTTCTTCTTGGCTTCTGCTAATTCTCAATACCTCTGGTTCAGATGCAATGTCTTTGATCAGTTGAACGGTTTCCTCTTTCAACGTCGCAGAGAAACAAAGGATTTGTCTTTCTTTTAATGTGGATTTAATGATCGCTTGGATCGTTTTCATATGCTCTGGGACAAGAAGCTGGTCTGCCTCATCTAACACGATCGTTTTCACTTCATGCATTTTCAGTTTCTTGATTTTGATTAACTCTTGTACGCGACCCGGTGTCGCCACCACGATATTCGGGTGTTTTTTTAGCTTTTCCTGCTGCTTCTTGATGTTTGCCCCACCTATTAAGGAAATAGCTTTGATGTCTGAACCTTGTTTGAATTCTTGCACGACATCAAAAATTTGCATCACAAGCTCTCTTGAAGGTGCCAAGATTAAGACTTGCGGGTGTTTGATACTCACATCAATTTTATTTAAAAGCGGCAGAACATACGCAAGTGTCTTCCCTGTTCCAGTCGGTGATTCTGCGATCACATCGCGTTTTTCCGTAATCCACTCTGCTGTTTGTTCTTGTATCGCTGTTGGCTTCTCAAAGCCAGCCGCTTCAAAGTTCTTTTGAATAAATGGCTTTGCTTCTTTCAAAAATGCCCAATTTTCCGTCATGTTGATCTCCTTTATCCTCATTCAATCTATCCTTAAGTATCTCAAAATCAGCTTTGAAACGCAATTTTTCTTTTGGTGCTTTTATCGAGCCGGACAGTTCGATATAATCATGAGAGGCACTAGCCGTTTTGAATCTATTTGAGGTGTAAAAAATGATATTATCTGTTAAAGATTTAAGTCATGGCTTTGGCGACAGAGCCATTTTCCACGAAGTCTCCTTCCGGTTATTAAAAGGCGAGCATGTCGGCTTGATCGGCGCCAACGGTGAAGGAAAGTCAACGTTTATGAATATTATTACTGGCAAGCTTGAGCCAGATGCAGGAAAGGTCGAATGGGCAAAAAATGTCCGTGTCGGCTACCTCGATCAGCATACCGTGCTTGAAAAAGGAAGAACCATTCGTGAAGTCCTTCAAGATGCATTCCATTATTTATTCTCAATGGAAGCCGCAATGAATGACATTTACGAAAAAATGGGTGAAGCAGATCCTGATGAGCTAGAAAAGCTTTTAGAAGAAGTAGGCGTCATTCAGGATGCCCTGACGAACAATGATTTTTATATCATTGATTCCAAGGTAGAGGAAATTGCAAGAGGTCTTGGGTTAACAGATCTCGGGCTCGATCGTGATGTGACAGAGCTGAGCGGCGGACAGCGTACAAAAGTACTGCTTGCGAAATTGCTGTTAGAGAAGCCTGAAATTCTTCTTCTTGACGAGCCGACCAACTATTTAGATGAACAGCATATTGAGTGGCTGAAGCGCTATTTGCAGGAATATGAAAATGCATTTATCCTCATTTCACATGATATCCCGTTCCTAAACAGTGTCATTAACTTGATTTATCATGTTGAAAATCAAGAACTCACGCGATACGTTGGTGATTATGATCAATTTAAACAAGTGTACGAAGTGAAAAAGCAGCAGCTAGAGGCAGCGTATAAAAGGCAGCAACAAGAAGTGGCTGAACTAAAGGATTTTGTCGCGAGAAACAAAGCACGTGTCAGCACTCGAAATATGGCGATGTCTCGTCAAAAGAAACTCGATAAAATGGACATGATTGAATTAGCAGCGGAAAAACCAAAACCAGAATTCCACTTTAAACCTGCACGCACATCAGGGAAATTGATTTTTGAAACGAAGGATTTAGTCATTGGGTATGACGAACCGCTCTCTCGTCCATTGAATTTAAAAATGGAACGCGGGCAGAAAATTGCATTATACGGTGCCAACGGTATCGGAAAAACGACACTGCTCCGAAGTCTTCTTGGAGAAATCTCCCCCATTTCTGGTGAGGTGGAACGCGGAGAATTCCTGCATATTGGCTACTTTGAACAAGAAGTAAAAGAACAAAACAGCAACACTTGTATCGAAGAGGTGTGGAGCACCTTCCCATCGTACACACAATATGAAGTCAGAGCTGCCCTTGCCAAATGCGGTTTAACGACAAAACATATTGAAAGCCGTGTGTCTGTTTTAAGTGGTGGTGAAAAAGCGAAGGTCCGCCTTTGTAAGCTGATCAATGAAGAAACCAACCTACTTGTTCTCGATGAGCCGACAAACCACTTGGATGTCGATGCCAAAGAAGAATTAAAGCGCGCGTTAAAAGAATATAAAGGCAGCGTCCTATTGATTTCCCACGAACCTGAATTTTATCAAGATGTGGCCACTGAAACTTGGAATTGTGAATCCTGGACAACCAAAGTATTATAACGACAAAAAAGCCTCATATCTTTTCAACAGATATGAGGCTTTTTTCTATTAATGACCTGCCTGGATATTCACCAAATGCTTACGGCCAAGAAGCAGGATGACCATTCCTAAGAGAACAACAGCCGCCCCTACATAATAAGGGGTGCTTGCTGTGTAAGTTTCAGCGAGAACTCCCGCAATCCAAGGCGCAATCGCACCACCAATAAATCGTACAGCACTGTATGAAGATGATGCAATTGAACGCTCAACAGGAGCTGATCCCATCACAGCCGTCGTAAGCACCGTATTGATCATGCCGAGGATTCCCCCAGCAATGACAATACCGCAAATGACCACGACCACATGTGATGTCCATATTCCAATGCCGAATAAAATCACAGCAAACGAAGCAAAGAGAACCACAAGAGCTGTTAATGTACCCAATTTGCGATGAATGACCGGCGCTGAGAAGACAGATGTCACAGCCAAAAATAATCCCCATCCAAAAAAGACATAGCCAAGACCATGCTCATCAAGATGAAGCACAAATGGCGAATAAGCTAGAAGAACAAAGAATCCAAAGTTATATAAGAAAGCAGCAGATGCCATCGTTAAAAGCCCCTTATATTTCAAGGCTCCAACAGCTTCAAATAACTTCACCTTTTTCTGCGGCTTTTGCATAGGTGGAAGCATAAAGGTAATGGCTAAAAGAGCAACGAGCATTAACACTGCCACACCAAAGAATGGCCCGCGCCAAGAGATCGTTCCAAGCTCACCGCCAAGGAGCGGCCCAACAGAAATCCCAAGACCTAGTGCCGCCTCATATAAAATGATGGCTTTCGCACTTCCGCCAACAGACACACCGACAATCACTGATAATGCCGTTGAAATAAATAAGGCATTCCCAATGCCCCATCCGCCTCTAAAACCAATTAATTCATTAATGGTTGAAGAAGTACCGCCTAAAGCAGAAAAGACAATAATAAAGATGAGTCCTAATAATAACGTCCATTTGGCACCAATACGACTAGAAATAAAACCGGTAAAAAACATCACAAAGCCGGTGACAAGCAAATAGCTCGTAAATAAAAGAGACACCTGACTTGGAGATGCATGTAATTGTGATGCAATGGCTGGCAAAATCGGGTCCACAAGTCCTATCCCCATAAATGAAATCACACATGCAAAGGCCACCGCCCAGACGGCCTTTGGCTGTCTAAGCAGACTTGTACGCTGTTTCAATACTTCTTCTTCCTTCATTCCATCAGAACCTTTCCTACAGTTGTTTAACAAAATAAAATAAACACGCTGAGGTGTTTATTTTTGTAATTGCTCAATCGCATGAGCCGCTCTATCTTTCATCGTTTCAAGATCCTTTTTAAAGGCTTGAATCGTTTCAAGCTTTTTTGTAATCAATTGATGCTGCACAGTTAGCTGCGCCTCAATATCTAACAGTTTTTCTAATCGTTCCTTCGGATCAAGTGACAGCAAGTAGCCTTCTTTATTCAGCTCAAGCTGTTTTCCGATTTCCATAAACGACTGAAGCTCTTGTAAAGAAAAGCCAAGTACTTCTTTGGCCTGCATCACTTTCTCCAGTTCTTCCATGTCATCCTCTGAGTAAAGTCTGACACCGCCCTCTGTCCGCTTTGGTGCTGATAATAAACCAATCTCTTCATAGAAACGAATGGTCCGTTTCGTCAGACCGCTTCTTTTCGCCACTTGATCAATTTTCATCCATTCCATCACCAGTGCCTCCTGCTCATCAATTCATGTTTTATTATACACCTTTATGACCTTAACGTAAACGTTAATGTTTGATCACTTGATTTCTATTTTGGTTTGATGCAGAATAAATAGGAATCATTACGTTTTAAAGGAGGTACCCTATGCGTTCATTTCCATCCAAAAAAGAACGACACGCACAATTCGGTTCTGTCCCGCCAAGCGCTAGAACAAAACCTTGTCAAAAAGAGGACATGATAGACATCCAACAAACCGAACAAGACTATTATTTTGATCTGGAACAGGTCGGAATTTGCCGTGTGTCGTACCCTGTACATATTTTGTCTAAAACGGCTCCACAGCACCAAACCGCTTCCGCTAATTTTACGCTGAGTACACATTTGCCAGCTCATCAAAAAGGCATTCATATGAGCCGTCTCACCGAGCAGCTTCACTCATTTTATGAGAGCGGAAAGCCGGTTGATGTGGATTCCTTAAAAGAATTGACAGCACAGCTTGCCAAGCATATGAATCAGCCATCTGCCTCGATTCAAGTTTCCTTTCCGTGGTACATGGAAAAAAAGAGTCCCATCAGCGGAAAGTCCGGTTTGATGCATGCAGACGTGCAATACGACATCCACTTTCATGAAGAAAACGGATGGATTTGTCATATTTGCTGCACTGCTCAAGTGACAACGTTATGTCCTTGTTCAAAAGAAATCAGTGAATACGGCGCACATAATCAGCGCGGCACTGTATCTATTCAGGTAGAGCTGTTTGAACAAGGTCAACTCCCTGATGACATGAAAGCAGATCTACTGCAGATCATCGAGTCTAATGCGAGTGCACCCCTTTACCCTGTACTCAAAAGACCAGATGAAAAACACGTGACAGAAGAGGCCTATGAAAATCCACGTTTTGTAGAGGATGTTGCGAGGTTAATTGCGGTAGAGCTGTATGAGCAACACTGGATCAAAGGGTTTCAAATCGAGTGCCGCAATGAAGAATCCATTCATCAGCACGATGCTTATGCGAAATGTTCTTATCAAAAAAAACTGTAGAATATCTCTACAGTTTTTTTGCCAAACTTTAATTACTTTCTAATTCCTCAATCATCATAGACAGTTCTGTCCAGCGATCCATCGCTTGTTCTAGTTCTTCAGCGACGGCTTTTTGCTTGTCCATCAGCTCTTGAATTTTCCCAAAATCACTGCCAGCCTCAGCAATACTGGCTTCAAGTTGCTGGTGTTTGTCCTCTAGTGCTTGTATCCGATCTTCAATCCCATCCCATTCAAGCTGGTCCTTATAGGATAGTTTTTTCCTCTTTTTCGGTGCAGCTTCTACTTGTTTTTCAGCTGGTTTTGTCTCTGTCCGCTTCTGTTCTTTTTCTTGCTCCATGTAATCGCTGTAAGCACCTTGGAAGTGTGAAATACGTCCATTCCCTTCAAACACAAGCAGACGATGGACGACTCGGTCTAAGAAATAACGATCATGCGACACGGTGATGACTACGCCTGGGAACTGCTCCAAATAATCCTCTAAAATGCTCAGCGTCTCTGTATCAAGATCATTCGTCGGCTCATCTAAAAAGAGAACATTCGGCTCTTCCATCAATACCTTCAATAAATACAATCTGCGGCGCTCTCCCCCTGACAGCTTGCGGATAAACGTGCGCTGCATGGATCTAGGGAATAAAAATCGCTCCAACATCTGCTCTGCTGTCACAATGACGCCATCTGCCGTTTTGACAATTTCAGCTGTTTCTTTGATGTAATCAATGATATTCAGCTCTTCGTTCATTTCGTTATGGTCCTGCGTGTAATAGCCAATGCGGACTGTTTGTCCAATGGTCAATTGTCCATTCGTCGGTTCGATTTTACCCGCCAGGCAATTGAGTAAAGTCGTTTTGCCCACTCCATTCGGTCCGATAAATCCGATACGATCACCTGGCACGACTAAATCACTGAACTGGTCCACAAGGGTTTGACCAGCAAATGTGATGCTGATCTCTTCTGCCTCAATCACTTGTTTTCCAAGCCGGTGAGAACCGATCGCAAAATCAAGCTCTCCCTTTGCATCAGGTCCCTTTTGATCCTTCAGCTCTTCCACTCTGCCGATACGTGCTTTTTGCTTTGTCGTTCGAGCCTTTGCCCCTCTTCTGAGCCATGCAAGCTCACGTCTAAGCAGGTTTTGACGTTTCGTTTCTTTTACTTGAGCTTCTGCTTCTCGTTCCGCTCTTTTTTCTAAAAAGACTTCATAATTTCCTTTATATGTGTAAAGCTGCCCCTGATTTAATTCATAAATCCGATTGGCGACACGGTTTAAGAAATAACGATCATGGGTGACAAGAATGACAGCCCCGCTGTATTGACTCAAATATCCTTCAAGCCATTCAATGGTTGCGTTGTCTAGATGGTTTGTCGGCTCATCTAAAATCAGCAAACCCGCAGGCTGAATTAAATTTTTGGCGATCGCCACACGCTTTTTCTGTCCGCCTGATAACGCATGAACAGATCGGCTCACATCTTTAACGCCAAGCTTTGTCAAAATCGTTTTCGCCGAAAGGTTCGCATCCCATGCGTCGTCCTGATCCATTTTATTTTGCATACGCATAAGCGCTTCTTGTTTTGCCTCGTTTTGTGGATCATGCTCTAAATCAGCCAGCGCCTTTTCATAGGCTTTCATCGTTTGAATCATCGGTGCTGTTCCTGAAAAAATATAGTCGAGAATCGTTTCATCCCCGCTCATTTCAGGATCTTGTTCGAGAAATTCGATATCAAGTGTCCCTGCCTTTGTGATGTCGCCTTCCTCAAATGATTCAAGTCCTGCAATGACTTTTAAAAGCGTTGACTTCCCTGTTCCATTCGGTCCAATTAACCCGATGCGTTCCTTTGGTTCTATATGAAAAGAGATATGGTCAAACAGCGTTTTTTCGCCATAGGTTTTATATAATCCTTCTACATTCAATAAACTCATTTTATCAGCCCTTACATAGATTCTTCCTTTATTTTAAATCAGCCAGTAGCAGAAAACTAGTTTTAAAAAAACCCGCTGCTGAAAAGAATGTTTCCTTTTGATGCTCGATACACTATGAAGAGGTGATCTAAAGATGATAACCATTAGTTTATGTATGATTGTGAAAAATGAAGAGGAGGTTTTGGCTGACTGCCTGTCTTCTGTTCAAGACATTGTAGATGAGATGATCATTGTTGATACAGGATCAACAGATCAAACAAAGGACATTGCTCACTCCTTTTCAGCAAAGGTACTCGACTTTGAATGGGTCCAGCATTTTGCAAAAGCACGCAATTTCGCTTTTTCCCATGCGACAAAAGAGTATATCTTATGGCTGGATGCCGACGATGTCCTACTTGAAGAGGACCAGCAAAAACTGCTTCAGCTCAAACAGACGCTTGATCCCGCAGTAGATGCCGTCTCGATGTTTTACCACGTTGGATTTAGTGAGGACGGTCAGGTGAATTTTAAATATAGAAGAAACCGGCTCGTCAAACGTGCCTTGAACTTTCAGTGGTACGGGGCCGTTCATGAGTTTCTTCAGGTGTATGGCAACATCTTACCGGCTGATATCGCCGTCACCCATCAAAAGCGTAAGAAAACAACCGCTGGAGAGCCTGGACGCAATCTGCGCATTTATGAAAACATGCTTGCAAAAGGCGAAGAGATGACGCCTCGTGATCTCTTTTACTTCGCCAATGAATTACGAGATAACAAGCAGCATGTGAAGGCGATTCGCTTTTATCACAAATTTTTAGCCACAAAACAATGCTGGATTGAGGATGAAATTCGCACTTGCCAAAATTTAGCTGACTGCTATTATGCAGTCGGTTTTGAGGAAGCCGCCTTATCCTCCTTATTGCGATCCTTCTTATATGATCAGCCCCGTCCAGAATTTTGCTGCCGGATTGGGGATCATTTCAAAGCACAAAATAAATACAAAGCGGCCATCTATTGGTATGAGCAGGCACTGAAGGCACCTGAAATCGAAACAGCCTTTACACTGACACAATATAAAACATGGTATCCTCACCTTCAGCTTTGCTATTGTTATTATCAGCTCGGTGATTTGGCTCAAGCCAAAACCCATCATCTTGCATCCTCAGCCCATTACCCAACCCATCCGAGTGTGCTGTACAACGAAAAAATATTTGCTGAACAAACGTAAATCTCCTGTTATCACATCCGCCTGTCACATGACGGCGGATGTCTTTTGATACACATTAGCCTTTTGTGACATTTAATACTTTAGCGATTTAAAGCGTTTTTCAACCAATTGACTAAATTGTCATTTACGCATATACTAACATTCGTCTTACGAAAAGATTTATCCATTAGGAGGTCAACATGAGTTCTTTATTTAGAAAAAAGTCTCTCGACCAGCTCATGCTTGAAAGTCAAACGAAGCGGCTGAGCCGTTCTTTGAATACATTTGATTTAATCTTGCTTGGCATTGGCTGTGTGGTCGGGACTGGAATTTTTGTGATAACGGGGGTTGCGGCTGCGAAAGATGCGGGACCTGCGATTATTATATCTTTTATTTTGGCTGCGATCGCATGCGCCCTTGCTGCTTTTTGCTACGCTGAATTTTCCTCGTCCATTCCAGTGTCAGGAAGTGTCTATACGTATTCTTACGCAACACTTGGAGAATTCCTCGCCTTTTTAATGGGCTGGGATTTAATGCTTGAATATGTTGTTGCGCTCTCTGCTGTGGCAAGCGGATGGTCATCCTATTTTCAATCACTGCTCAGTGGATTTGGTCTGCACATACCGAAGGCTTTATCGGCTGCACCCGGAGCCGCTGATGGGGCCATCTTTAACCTGCCAGGCGCACTCATTATTTTACTCATTACCTTTATTGTCTCAAGGGGCGTAAAAGAGAGCACAAAGCTGAATAACATCATTGTGCTCATCAAAATTGCCATTGTCCTCCTCTTTATCATTTCAGGCTTTGCTTACGTTAAACCTGAAAATTGGACACCTTTTATGCCAATGGGCTTCCATGGCGTGATTGCTGGAGCGGCAACTGTCTTTTTTGCTTACCTTGGATTTGATGCAATCGCTAATGCATCTGAAGAAGTCAAAAACCCACAAAAAGCGATGCCGATCGGAATTATTGGTGCGCTCGGTGTTTGTACGATTTTATACATCGGGGTTTCATTTGTCTTAACAGGCATGGTTCACTACACGAAGCTGAATGTCAGTGACCCTGTCGCTTTTGCTTTACAAGTGGTTGGTCTAAATAGTGTCGCTGGTATTATATCGGCAGGTGCTATTATCGGGATTACGACAGTGTTAATTGCACTTGTCTACGCTCAGGTTCGTTTAACCTTTGCCATGAGCCGAGATGGACTCATGCCGAAAATCTTTTCAAACGTTCATCCAAAATCGAAGACACCGGTTGCCAACACTTGGCTGACAGGCGCTGTTGCGGCATGTATCGTTGGATTCGTCAACTTATCAACACTTGCTAATTTAGTCAGCATCGGTACACTTGCGGCCTTTACGGTGATCTCGATCGCTGTGATCATACTCCGGAAAAAACATCCGAATATGAAAACAGCGTTTAAAGTACCCTTTGTTCCTGTCCTTCCCATCATTAGTGCGGTCATTTGTATGATCTTGGCTGCCACACTGAAATGGGAGACATGGCGAGCCTTCCTCATCTGGGTAGCCATTGGTGTCGTTGTGTATTTTACCTACGCAAGACGCAAAAGCCATCTGAATCAAACACAATAGAAAAGAGACACGGGGTATCCCGGTCTCTTTTTTGTTTAAATCACACTGTTTTTCACTGAATTCGAATCCACCATATCTGGATCGAGTACGCTTGAAATCGGAATGACAAGCGGTGAACAATCTCCATTGTCCTCACCAAAACCCTGGTTCAATTTCATCGAGAGAAAATAATCGATCTGCTGATAAGGTCCTAGCGTCAGTGATGCCCCCCGATCCATTGCATTGATTTTAAAAGCACCGACATTGACGACTGAGGGTGAGAATAACATCACACATCACTTCCTTGGAATAGGTTTAGCTGCTGGCGAAAAAGAGGCAGGTGAGTCCACTTGATCTCGATCATCTACATGGCTCTTTGTTCCGACAAAACCGCTGGCATCTCCAAAATTCTGTCCGTACCCCTGATTTTTTTTATCTGAGTTTTGCCACTCTGCTAACAAATTTTGTCCGACATTCACCGCCGACGCATTTTCAAAGGAATTAATTTTTAACATGAAAATATTAATATTGATATACGGAGTTGGTTGAACCACAGATAAACCTCCTTTTTATAGGTATATGCGAGCACCCATCAAGTATGTTAACAGGAGGTCTTCACATGGACTTCGAAAAAATGAAGCAGTGGATGGACATTGCCCAGCAAATGCATGGAGATGATTTTTGGAAAATGATATTCGATGATGAGCAAAGATCTCCCTTTATGGCAAATGGTCCGTCTCCCTTTACATTCTCGCAGCAAGATCAGCGAGGAACAGATGCATCGTTTCCACCAGTCGACATTGTGGAAACCCCTACTGAATTTCAGTACTTAATTTATCTGCCTGGCTACCGGAAGGAAGATGTTCAGGTGCTGTCATATGGTGAATATTTAGTTGTAAAAGGACAGCGTTTTTCCTTTTTTAACGAACAGGATTTTCGCCAAAAACAAGGGAAGTATGGTCCGTTTGAAAGAAAAATTCGGCTCCCAGATATGATTCTTGGTCAAATGAATGCGGCCTTTAAAGACGGCGTGCTATACATTCGCCTGCAAAAGGATGAAGGAAAAGCAACTGCGATCATCATAGATGACGAATATTGATACTGACTGCGTCTATTAGATCACGATCATCAATCGTTTCAATCGGCAAGATCGTGATCACGCCATCGGCATTTTGTTCACCAAAACCATTGTTTCTTTTGATCGTCGAGCAGTGATTTCGTACGATCGTCGAACCGAATGTCATCGAGGACCCTGTACCAATCGTATTCGTCTTCATATGGGTAATCTGAATGCGTGTAGGCAGCATGCACTTCTCCCCTTTCATGTATCTCTATAAGTATATACCGGGCAGCTTTTCCATAGACTAGAGCAAGGCGAAAGAAAAGGTTGTGGTCCACTTGAAACATTTCATTCAATCACTCTTTAAAAAAACCGAAGCCAGTCCATCCCCATCTGTCGTCGAGCTGGAAAAAAGACTCACCGCTCTTGAGCAGAAAATGTCTGCACCTGCTCCGCCTGTCTCGGAGGATACGCACATTCACATTGAATCACTGCATGTGGACAAAATTGACTACCATTTAGAGTTTGGTGAGCTTTCCATTGATCAGCTTAAAGGCAGACTCAACATTGGAGCCACCTATTACACGCCAAAGGACCCGCACCTCAAAAAGGCAACTTCAGTACCGAAGCCAAAAGAAACAAAAACACCAAAAGTCTCCATTCGATCAAAGTCTTCATCTCAGCACGACCGGAAGCCAGAAATAAACCGCAAGCACAATCGCTACAATACTGATCACATTTAGCCAAAAGCCAGCCTTGACCATATCAGATATTTTCAGCACGTCCGCACTAAAGACAGCCGCATTTGGTGGTGTGGAGATTGGCAACATAAACGCACATGAAGATGCTAACGCAGCCGCAGCCATTAAGCCGTACGGCTCCATGCCAATTGCAAGTCCAAGCCCTACTGTAATCGGAATGATCATGTTCGCAACTGCTGTATTAGACATAATTTCGGTCATAAATAAAATAGAAGCCGTTAAAATAATTAGCAGCATGAGGTACGACAACCCATTTAAATGCTGTAAATTTTCCCCAATCCATCCTGTTAGATTCGTTTCCGCAAATCCTGTAGCGAGCGAAAGCCCGCCTCCAAACAAAAGCAAAAGCCCCCATGGCAACTGCTTCATATCCTGCCATTCTAGTATTCTCTCTCCATTTGTCGCTGGAATGAGAAATAACAGCATCGCCCCAAAGATTGCGATCGACGTATCCGAGACAGGAAGCCCGCCAAACAAAAAGATTTTAAAAATCCATAAAAAAGCCGTCATAAGAAAAATAGCAAAAACCCATTTTTCTTCTTGTTTCATTTTGCCTAAATCCTCTAAACCCTTCCGTATAAACGTTGCTCCCATTTCCCCTGTGTGCTCTACCTTGAACTGTATCTTGGTCAAATACAGAAATAAGAGAATGAGCAGAACTGCCGCCACCGGAAAACCAAACAAAAACCATTCAAAAAACATAATTTCTCGATCTAACAGCTTTTTTGACATCGCTGCAAAAACAGCATTTGGCACAGACCCAACGAGTGTCGCCAGTCCGCCAATAGAGGCTGAATAAGCGACCGATAATAGAATGCTTTTACTGAATCGGTCAAGAGATGCACCAGACAAAATATCGTTCGCCTTCACCTCTTTAATCACAGCCAGTGCCACAGGCAGCATCATCAGTGCTGTGGCTGCATTTGAAATCCACATAGATAAAAAGGCCGTTGCCATCATAACCCCTAATACAATGCGGTCACTTCTTGTGCCAATGATGTTTAAAATATGTAAGGCCATTCTTCTATGTAAATTCCATTTTTCAATAGCAATGGCAATCATAAATCCGCCCATGTACATAAAAACAATCGGGTCTCCATAAGCTCTTGATGTTTGCTCCATCGATAGCCCGCCAAGTGTTGGCAAAAGGATGATGGGCAATAAAGAGGTAGCCGGTATAGGCAAAGCTTCTGTGACCCACCATGTCGCAGTCCAAGCCGTAACGCCCAGTACCACTCTTGGTGCATAGGTCAATTCACTTTCTGGAATGAGCAAAAAAATAAGAAAAAAGAAGATCGGTCCAAGAACAAGTCCAGTCAGATTCACTTTTTTATAAACGATCACAATTCCTCCTTCATGAAAACGCTTTTAATTTTTTCTAATTTTTCACATTCGATGATCACATAAAAAATCCTTTAAATCATAAGAAAAAATGAAGAGATCCTTAAGTAGCAACTGTGTCTTGCTTCATATTTCCACTTCATGACTTGGTCTATTTTCATAGGAGAAACTATACAAATCCTACACAGTAACTGTAAACTATAGAGGATCTAATCAAAAATTGAGGTGTTTTCATTGTATACAGATCAACGAAAATCATTTTGGAAACAGAAAAAAGTCATCATTCCCCTTCTTAGCATCATCGCGATTGCTGCTGCTCTCTTTTTCTTAAAAGATACGCTTTTCTCCAAAGAAAAAGAGGCGCTGAAAGCCGCTGAATCCTTTACGAAACATCTGGAGAAAAAAGAATTCACAAAATTGGCAGATGAGGTCACAAGCGGCTCTCTGAAAGCCAATGACTTTTCTAAAAAACAACTTGTCGAAAAATACGATCATATCTTTAGCGGCATCGGTGCGAATGATCTAAACGTCTCAAACGTCAACGTAGAAAAACAGGACAAAGGAAATGGGTATCAATTCACCTATGAAGTCACGATGAAAACGTCACTTGGAAAACTGAACAAACTCTCTTACAAAGGTGTTCTCTCCGAAGAGGATAACGAGTGGAAAGTAGACTGGAAACCAAATCTCATCTTCCCGCAAATGGAAAAGGGTGACACCATCAAAGTGACAACGGATCCTGCGGTACGCGGAAATATTGTAGATCGAAAAGGGCGCACGTTAGCAGAAACAACTGGTGGACACGCACTTGGCATCATCCCTGGAAAGCTCGGGACAGGCACGGAAAAAGAAAGCAACATCAAAAAAATCAGCAGCGCTTTTGATATAGATGAAGAGCTGATTCAAAATCAGCTGAAACAAGCATGGGTCACAGATGACACATTTGTCCCGCTAAAGTCTATGTTAGAGCAAAAGCCGATTCCAAAATACATAAATGGCGTCACCTATCAAACGAAGGAAATGCGCTACTATCCATATAACGAAGCCGCTGCTCATCTGACAGGCTATGTGGGAAAAGCAAATGCGGATGATATCAAAAGAAATCCAGCTTTAAAGGCGGATCAAATCATCGGCAAAACCGGCCTTGAATTCACATTTGACAAGAACTTAAGAGGACAAGATGGCGGAAGCATCCTCATTATCCATGATGAAACAGGTATTGAAGAAACATTACAAAAAACAGACCGAAAAGACGGAAAAACAGTCAAACTGACCATTGATGCATCTTTACAGAAAAAAGCCTATCAACAGCTGAAAGGTGAAAAAGGGGCTGTCACCATTATGAATCCATCATCAGGTGATTTATTAGCGCTTGTCAGCACCCCTTCTTACGATGTCAATTTAATGACCAACGGGATCACGCCTAAACAATACCAAGCATACAGTGAAAATCCTGATCTCCCATTCCAAGCTCGATATGCGAGCAGATATGCACCAGGATCTACTTTCAAAACCATTACAGCAGCGATTGGACTGGAAACAGGTGTCACAAAACCTAATAAAGTGCGCACCATTCATGGGCTGAAATGGCAAAAGGATCAATCATGGGGAAATTATCGCATTACACGGGTTCATGACAAAGAACAAGTCAATATGGTCGATGCCCTCGTGTACTCAGATAATATTTATTTTGGACAGGAAGCCCTTGAAATCGGCAAAGATACTTACGAGAAAAAAGTGAAAACATTTGGGTTTGGTGATGATTTAAACATGCCGTTCACAATGAAACCGGCACAAGTGTCTAACGGCGGGATTCAATCAGACATCTTACTCGCTGACTCTGCATATGGCCAAGGAGAATTACTCATGTCTCCAATTGAACAAGTACATGCCTATTCTCCATTTGCAACAGGAGGAAAGCTTGTGTACCCTCGAGTCATTCAGGATGAAAAAACAGCATCACCAAAACAGATCATCAAAGAAGATACAGCAAATACGGTGAAGGATGCACTAACTCAAGTCGTCACCAATTCAAACGGAACCGCTCACTCGTTGCAAATAAAAGGGGCTGATATAGCCGCTAAAACGGGAACAGCGGAACTAAAGAGCAAACAAGGTGCGACAGACGGTACTGAAAATGGATTTTTACTTGCGTTTAATCCTAAAAAAGAAGATTACGTCCTCGTCGGCATGATTGAAGGTGTGAAAAACCGTGGAGGCAGTGGACTTGTCATTCAAAAAATGAAGCCTGTCATCGCTTCTTTCTATAAATAACCCTTAAGAGACACACGCTCCATCAAGCGCATGTGTCTCTTTTTTTCTAAATCATGACAATTTGCTATTGTTTTATAGTTCACCTTATGAATAAAATGAGGAGAATGAAAAAAAGAAAACAAGTTGAATGAAAGGAGGAAGTCTCATTGGCTATTGCTGCTCAAACAAAGAATAAACCTCAAAAAGCGGTCACCGGTTCAACGGTTTATCCTATTTTATTGATTATTGGTATTTGCCATATGCTCAACGACACATTGCAAGCCGTGATTCCTGCCATGTTCCCTATTTTAGAACGCTCAATGGGGCTGACCTTTACTCAATTAGGGCTAATCGCCTTTACATTAAATATGGTCTCCTCTGTCATGCAGCCTGCGATCGGGTGGTACACAGATAAACGGCCGATGCCCTATGCACTGCCTATCGCATTATTTTCAAGTGCTGTCGGCATTTTCGGCCTTGCGTTTGCGCCATCATTTGCGACCATCCTACTGTGCGTCGTCTTTATTGGACTCGGCTCTGCGATTTTCCATCCAGAGGGCTCACGGGTTGCCAACATGGCAGCTGGTCCTAGACGCGGTCTTGCTCAATCTATCTATCAAGTCGGTGGAAATACAGGTCAAGCCTTTGCTCCGCTAATCGCTGCATTAATGCTCGTTCCTCTCGGTCAGCCAGGTGTGGCTTGGTTTACGATTGTTGGAATGATTGCTGTCGGTTTCCTTCTCTATATTTCGAGATGGTACGCAAGAAAGCTTCAAACCATTCGAGCACAAGCGAAAAAAGCGCCTGCAAAAGCAGCAAGGTCTGAACTTCACCGCAAGTCAGCGCTCACAGCACTTGGCATTATCGTCTTTCTTATTTTCGCACGTTCTTGGTATGGAAATGCGATCTCGAATTTCTATGCGTTTTATGCGATTGAACAATATGGTTTGACGATTAAAGAATCACAAACTTATATTTTCTTATTTCTGATATTGGGTGCGATTGGGACATTTTTAGGCGGGCCGCTTGCAGACCGCTTCGGCAAGAAAACCGTCATTTTAATTTCTTTATTAGCATCCTTTCCGCTTGCCCTGCTTCTCCCATTTGCCGGACCAGTTTTTGCTTATGTTTTACTTGGACTCATTGGGATCATTCTGACCTCAAGCTTCTCTGTCACCGTGGTCTATGCCCAAGAACTATTTCCCGGGAAAATTGGCACAATGTCTGGTTTAACTGTTGGGCTTGCGTTTGGTATGGGAGCGATTGGATCCGTTGCCCTCGGCTCATTAATTGATGCAGTCGGTTTAACACCTACCATGATTGGTGTCGCCTTTTTACCGATATTAGGCATCCTAGCCTTCTTACTGCCAAGCGATCAGACCATAGCGAAATGGAATGAATCATAAAAGGTAAAAACCGCTCAATAAATGAGCGGTTTTTTCATATCTCATAAAAATGCGTATCAGGAACATGCTTCTTTGCAATAAACCCCTGCTGAAAGTCTGGAAAGACCTTTTGCACCTGTTTAATTTTCAGATGAATCAAATCAGCATACGGAATATACAAATGATCCACAAGAGTGTGTTCTGTCATATAGTAATACCAATTCAGATTAAAGGTATTTTCATCAATGATCGTAAAGGCAGAAAAATGATAGAACAGCAGTGGACATTCGTCGAGATACATATCTCCTTTCACAACGGAGAGCTTATAGTTTTCAATATTCCAAATCGCTGCATTGGCACCTTTAGATGCCACCACATGGACACCCTCAAAATCATCGACCCATCTTTCAACATACCGCTGATCACCATATGTCTTTTTTTCCGTATCCATTTCTACTGTACAGTGCGCAATGCAGTTCTCTTTCCACTGCGTCACAGCCCGTTTGGCCACATCTGTGTTTCGACAGCCTACAAACCCAGTATTAAAACGGCCGGATAATTCATAAAAGTGATAGAATCGCTTGGAATTCATATGATCTGTCAAAAATACATGAGCGAGTGGATTTTCTGCAAATATCGCCTCTGGATCATGATAAAAATACAAATCCGTATCCAAATGAGCGAGATAATCTGCATCAGAGGACTCAAGAATTTTGAGTAGAAACGCAGGCTTAAGCGTCCAGCAATACTCGTGGAACGTACGATCCGCCTTTGCTTTTCGCAGCGAATCATCTTCCACATCTTCAAGCTGTTCATATTGGACATGTGGATGAGGAAACTGACTTAACACCTTGTAAGCCAAAGGATCAGCACATAAGACAGAAAGTTTGTATGATTGAGCCGTCTGCTCAAGTGAATGAATCAGTGCCAGCAGCTTAAACACATGGGTATTCGACACAATGGTTGTGAAATGATAGGATGCCATCTACAACACATCCACTTGGAACAAGTCAACATGCAGCAGCTCTTTTGTGAGCCCTTGAATGGCCTCGGCCAGCACCGTGCATCCATGTTCCTGCTTGGCAAGCTGAGCCGCCTCTGACAGCTTTTTCAAAGGGAAATGCTTTGCCGTCAGCACGTCCTTTTGATCACGTTTAATGCCCACATTCCGCTCTGTGATCATATGAAGCAGCTCCAAAAAATAAGCGAGCAGATCATCATATGCTTCATTCTTACGCAGCTGGCGAATGTCTTTCACGATATCATTTGTCACGGTATGAGAAAATGGTCCAGAGAAAGCCAGATGAACATCAATCGAATCAATATTGTTGTACTTCTCGCACATATACAAAATGTTATATTTGATGTCATCGAATGACGTTAAATTACTTGGATGTTCCTGATGCACACTCAAAATATCCTCACGCAGTTCAAATGAGAGGCCAAGCTGATGCAGACGAATGCCTAAATCATAATCCTCAAACCCGTATCGAACGATTTTTTCATCAAACATCCCTAGTTCCATGACATGCTTTCGCTTGACGGAAGAGTTATTTGTGATAAAAAATCGCCACGGCAATTGATAAGAACTTAAATCATAGTCGTACGTGTTTAAAATGTCTTTCAGGATATCAATAAATTCGGACTGCAAGTCGAAGCTTCTCTCTAGAAATGCGCCGCTTTTCACTTCCTCCATCGACACAAGAGACGTTTTGTCTTTCATTTTCCGCTGATACAGCCCTTGTTTTTTTAATCGTTTCACATGATCTTGATCAAAACCGGTGTAAAAATAACGGTAGATTCGCTTCCAGCATACACCGCAAATGACACGGTCCTCATGATCAGCATGTGCCTCTGCGTGCTTTTGAATAAATTGGGGCTCTGCCAACATATCGCTGTCATGGAATATTAAGAGGTCTCCCTCTGCCTCACGAATGGCATGATTGCGCCCCTTGGCAATTCCTTGATTGACAGGAATACGCACCTTTTTGAATGGAAAGTTCACCTCAATGTTTTCGAGCATTTCCATCGTGCCGTCCGTTGACCCATTATCAGCAACAATGACCTCAAATGGAATATCGGTTTCCTGAAGCGTTAAGGAAAAAAGGCTCCCTTCTAAACGCTCTTTCGCATTATAACTCGGAATAATGACGCTGACCTTCGGCTTTTCATTCATGCGCCATCCTCCTCCAGTTTGGCATAGCCGTTAAACATCGGATTGACTTGTTCTACCGATTCAATCACATGACGCAGCACTTCCCGATAGGCTTCTTGGAAAAATGGCAAGTCATCTCTTCCTTTTTCATGGATTTGCTGCATATCATCTTTGCTTAAGATCCGAAAACCACTGAAATGATAGCAAATGAGTGGGCTTCCATCCTCAAGCAAAATACGTCCATTCTCTTCCTGATAAGAATGCTGGCCATAATTCCAGTGACCAATATTCACACCCTTTGTTTGAATATCTTCTACTTTTTCAAACAGCACCGGCATATGATCCAAATACCCTTGATCGCCAAATTTCCCCTCTCCAGGCGCATTTTTGCATTCTTTTAGACATTCTTCTTTCCACCAGCTCAGGCACTTTCGGCCGGCTTCATCTCCTTTAAAATGCAGGAACCCTGAATTATAGCGCCCTAAAAGTTTCTGAAGCATCTTCACTTCCTCTGGATCAAAGCTGGGAATGACAATATCCCCTCTTGATAGAAGCACAGAGGCATCAGGCTGGTTTTGAAAAATCACTTGTGGACTCTCATAAAAGAACAAATCCGCATCAAGATACGTCACTTCCTCCGCCTGGTCCTGCTTAAATAGCCACTCAATCCAAATCGGTTTTAATGTCCAGCAATATTCCGAATCATTTCGTTCCTTTTTGATCTCTAGAAGCTCAGGCGTTTCAAGCTCACGCACATGAACAAGATCGACATGCGGGAAATTCATTTGATGAAGCAAATCAAATGCAGCATCATCCATACATAACGTCTTGATGACAGCACCATCTTCTACTTGCTTCAACGATAAGAAAAATGCAATGGCTTGATAAAGTCTTCCACTTGATAGAACCGTACAATATATGCTGTTCATCTGTTTACACCTCTATTTTTGAAAGAATTCGCAGTACCATTCAATTGTCTTTTCTAACCCTTCATCAATGGAGTAATCAGGCTTCCAATCAAGCAGCTTTCTCGCCTTTTCTGCTGATAAATATTGATGCTTAATCTCATGCGTTCCTTGATTCAAAATACGAGGTTTTAGTTCACTGCCCATCGCCTTTAAGATTTTATCAACGAGCTCAAGCACAGTCAGCTGAATTTCATTACTAAAGTTAAATGCTTCTCCTGCAAGCCCTTTTTCCTCCATTTTTTCAGCTAGCAGTAAATAAGCCTTGACCGCATCTTCAATATAGAAATAATCACGGATAAAGGTTCCGTCACTTCTAATTTCTGGCGCCTTTCCCTCTAACACAAGCTGGATGGTTTGCGGAATGATTCGGTTAAAATTCAAATCCCCGCCTCCATATAAATTACCGCAGCGCGTAATACAAACCGGAAGACCATATGTGTTGTAGTACGTGTGAGAAATTAAATCTGCACAGCTTTTTGACACATCATATGGATGCTTGCCGTTAAGCGGCATGTCTTCATCATAAGGAAGCTGCTCTTGATCCCCGTATGCTTTATCACTCGATGCCACAATCACTCGTTTGATAAGCGGCTGCCTTCTGCATGCCTCCAGCACATTCCATGTTCCTAAAATATTGGCTTCAAATGTAGAAACTGGGTGACGATTTGCGACCCCAACAATCGCTTGGGCAGCCAAATGAAAGACTGTATCAATCTCATATTCTCCTAACGCACGTTCTATCGTTTGCATGTCCTCAAGTGCGCCTTGGACGACATTCATCTTTTCAAATTGACTGCCTTGATATAAGTTCGATCTTGGCACCTGATCACGTACAAGCCCTGTTACGTTTGCTCCTTGATCTATCAATTCCTTGACGAGGTAACTCCCTAACAATCCCGTACACCCGGTCACAAATACGTTTTTCCCATTCCAAAATCCGCTCATGCTGTCACCAAACCTTCCATGGTTGTTTTCCATCTGCCCACATGCCGTTGATTTCTTTCAAGTTTTTATACGTATCAATTGCTGTCCAAAATCCGTGGTGCTCATAGACTGCAAGCTCTCCATCATTCGCCAAATTTTGAAGAGGCTCTGCTTCAAAGACGCATTGATCATCATCTGTTAAATAATCAAAAACCTTTGGAGACAACACAAAAAATCCTCCATTGATCATCCCGATACTGTCTGTCTTCTCAGAGAAGGATTGTGCCATCCCGTTATACACCTTCAGCGTGCCGTACTGTGATTTCTTTTCAATTCCTGTGACAGTGGCAGCTGCTCCAAGCTCTTGATGGCGCTTGAGCAAATGAAACATATTGATATTGGCAAGTCCGTCACCGTACGTCATCATAAATGTCTCATCACCAATATAATCCTGTACCTGCTTTAACCGCCCGCCTGTCATCGTATTCTCACCCGTATCTAAAAAAGTGATTTTCCAGTTCTCCGAATTCCCTAAAAGCTTCATTTCTCCTGTCGACATATCCAGCTGCATGCTGTGATGCCGCCAGTCGTAGTTGAGAAAATACTCTTTGATTTTCTCTCCTTTATATCCAAGCAATAAGATAAACTCGTCTACACCGTAATACTGATAGATTTTCATAATATGCCATAGAATAGGCCGATCTCCGATCATAGCAAGTGGTTTAGGAAGCGCTTGTGTGACCTCACTCATTCTCGTTCCCTTTCCTCCGCAGAGAATGACTGCTTTCATCTTCTCCCCTCATCTCTCTATGAAAATTTTTGATTGAAAACCCTATCTTCATGCGGAAAATCAGTACATGTACCCTTATACTTTGTCCGACATCAGGTTTTGAATCTACTCTATTCATATGTCGGAATAAGAGAGGGTGCCACCTAGCATTTAACTATTTTTACAAACAAAAAAAGAGCGAGATTTGCATTCTCGCTCTTTCAAAGTTTAAATTGTATATTTTCAGGGTAGATGGTATGATAAACATGTGCATATACAGCACAAACAGCCTCTTTCGATAAAGAGACTACTAGATTGAATGAACTCAAGTGGCAGCTTGCTTCATTCTTAATATGAATCACGGAGGTGAATTCCCATGGCACAAAATGTACTTTGTGAAGTGAACTCTTGCCGTTTTTGGGCTGACAACAGCTGTACAGCTTCTACCATTAAAATTGGTAAAAGCACAATGACTGACGTGACTCGCAATGCTGAAACGGATTGCGAAACATTTGAAACAAAATAATACATGATTTTCTGAGATGAAGGAACTGGCAGGTTCCTTCTTTTCTTTTATCATTCTATCAAGAATGATAATTATTATCAAGTGTTTTTCACGAAACATTTCTCGGGAAATAATGACACGATATTTCTCCATTCGTTGACGATTTTCACTCCTTTTTCTATACTCAACATATCCAAAGAAGAAAAAGTGGTGACCAATCAGTGGATTTTACGATACGTTTTCTATCATTCTATGTGGTTGAAATAGAAGGCAAAGAAGAACAAGCAAATAAACGGTTTAAACATTACCAAACATTAAACCAAGAAGAATTTGAACAAAGTGAGCTGAAAGACTTTCTAGACGGTGAGCTTAAAAAAATCGTCAAACGAAAAGTGGACAGACACCCTAAGTCTGAGCAAGTACCGACTAAAATTGGCCGATTTATTGTCGAACCCGGGCATGAACTCGATTCAAATCCAAACTACAATTTATTTCATCAGACGAGATTTGCAGATACAAAAGAAGTATTTAACGAATGCAGTGAACAATTTGTTCGCACCTATTTAGATACAAGTGCTGTCAGAGGCGGCGTGTTTTTGGTTGCATCTGCGGTTCCTAAAAAGTATTTCGATGACTCTTTTGTCTTTATCATGAAATGCGATTTTGAACAGAAAGTCGCTTCTATTGCTGATACATCTACCTTGATCAAAAAAGTAGAAATGGCGATTACAACAAAAAACATGAAATCGATTCAATACCCGTTTATGCCAGAAGAGGGCATGACAGAGGAAGCCGAAGTGAAAATTCATCAATCCTCACACGCTCGTTATTTTGAAGACTTTCTAAAATTCGTCGAATACGGGGAATCGATGCCTGAAATCATGAAATCACAGGTCATGAATATGGTGCAGGAACATGTATTTGAAACATTTCAGGATGAAAGTGAAGAATTAAAACAATTTGAAGAGGACCTTGAAATATGGGAAGCAAGTGAAAAACGGGAGATTCGGGAAACACTCGATACAGAACAGGTCACGCTAGCCGCTTCACACATTGTTGAACAAACCCCTGATATCACGATGAAGATGCGTCTAGGCGAAACAGAAATTAAAGGACTTTTAGCCGACTTCGGCCACTCGATTCATATCGCAAAGGTCAACAATCGATATGTCGTGCTCGTTGAAGCAGATCAAATTGTATTTGAAAAAGGAAGCACACCTGTTGAATTCCATAAACCCAATGGCTTGAAAGAGGTCGTCAGCCAGCTGACGCAAAAAGCCTATGATTCAGACTTAGAATAAGAGAATATGACTGCCTCCTGCGATCAGCTGCATGAGGCAGTTTTTTATATAACGCTTTATTTTTTACACTGCACTAGAAGAAACATGCTGCCCGCTTCTTATCCACATGCTGACGAGCATGAAACTTATGATAAGCATCAGCCAAAAGACGCTGTTTGTTCCGAAAAACTGGATCAACGTATACCCACACAAAGGTCCTAAAGCAGCCCCCATATCTTGAACAAAAGAATAGCTGGCGAGAAAGCGGTTCTTATCTGTTTGAGCAGAAGCTTTTTGAAAGGCAAGTGTATCGGTGAACGTTGTGACAATTGTTGCCATTAGTTGCATCAAAAGCAGCATCAATAGGAACCAGCCGCTTACCTTCAGCATGATCACAAGAAAACTGAGCCCTCCAAATGAAAGAAACATCCAGCATAACATTCGTTCCTTCATCACAAGACGATCAAACCATTTGCCCGTTCTCGGTGCGAGAAATGGTTCCCATCCCCACCTGAGTGCTTGAATAACACCGCTTAAAGCTGAAGCTCCGATGACAAAGCCAAACAGAGTCAATTCATCTTGGTCAATCTTTGCTTCAATGACATGACTCAGCGTGGATGCGAATAAACCTTGGATGATCAGTGCGATCAGCATGCCTGTTATCAGTACTTTTACCACATCTCGTGTAAACCACTTCTGTTTGATGCCATGATACACCTGCGTGCCTTCTCTCTTTTCAATTTCATCCAACGATACATAAAAAATGCAGCCCATTAATGTGAGTAAGCCAAAGACAAGCGTCATGGACTGAAAACCGATCAAGCTGGCAAGGATTCCACCAAATAACATGCCAAATAAACTGCCAAGCCGGTAAAGCCCATTATAAAGACCCGTCAAATGTCCTTGTGAGCCTTCGTCTATTTCAGCCAAGACCCTCATCCCACTCATACGGAGTAACGTCCAAGCGAGACCCCATGCACAGCGGCAAATCAATAGCAGCCAAAATCCACTCATACCATATAATATCGTGGTCACTGACGCGATCATAATTGCGATCAGTACACCGGTCTTCATTGGGATATATCGATAGAGCCACCATACGACAGGTGCTAGCGGGATACGAATGAATCGGTTGATAGACAGCAGTAACCCCACCTCCCAAATGGATGATAAACCAATCTCTTTCCAATAGACCGGGAGAACAATATAGAGCATTGAATCCCCAATAAGGGCAAATGCTGTGATGAGCGCAATTGACACCACTTGCTTTTGACGACGATCCATTTTTTCTTCCCCCTTCGCTACCTTTACGATAAGGGATACCTTATAATAAATCTAATGAATGTTTTTGATTGAATCATCAAAATAATTGATAGGCGGTGCAAAGATGAATTTACATGCCCTCCGTATTTTTGCAAAGGTAGCCGAAACAAAAAGTGTCACACAAACGGCAGACGTGCTGTCTTTGACACAGCCGGCTGTGACAGCACAATTACGAAGCATTGAACGAGAGATCGGCTTTCGTCTTTTCAAACGAAACGGCCGGGGGATTACCCTGACGGAGATGGGGAAGATCCTGTATCCATATGCCCGGCAAGTATTCGAGGCGGAAAAAGAAGTAGAATATCAGATCACCCTTCTGCAAAACGGAAAAAAAGGAAGACTCAGAATTGCTTCTACCTACGTACCACTTAACTTTTTACTGCCTGATTGGCTTGCCTCTTTTAAAACATCATCGCCACAGACAGACATTGAATTAAAAAGCGGAAACTCCGCTCAAGTGATCGAAAGCCTGCTTCAATATCAATCAGATGTGGCGATCGCCGTAATAGAGGATCTGCACCACGAAGATCTTCACACCTCTCACTTGACTGATTTAAGTTATGACTTTATCGTGCCTGTGGATCACCCGTTAAATGGAACAACCGTCCCACTAGAACGACTGAGCCATGAACCTTTTTTAATGCGAGAAGAAGGCAGTTCAACGAGAGACAAGCTTTTTTCCCTTTTTACCGCTAAAGGAATTAAAAAACCGACCGTTGATTTACAATTCAGTGGTGTCCACGAAGCCATTCAAATGATCAAAGCTGGCTATGGCATCACCCTTGTTCCTCGTGACGCTGTTCAGCGAAGCTTAGAACGTGGAGAGATTGGGCGCGTGTATATCGAAGGAATTGACATTATCAGACCTGTTGTGGTCTGCAAACGGGCGAATGACCTTGAGGAAAATAGGACGGTGAATGCTTTTCTGCAAATGAAAGACATCGGACCCTTTATAGCACCTAACTCCAATTAAAAAAGTGCCTGCTTCAGCAACAGGCACTTTTTCTATTCGGATGGCTGAACAAGATCAAATGGGACCGCTTTTGAGGCTTTTACTAGTTGTTCTGGTGTGATGAGTATTTCATTTCCCCATTCTCCCGCTCCAACGCCTAATATCTCTTCTTCTAATAGCGATGCTTCGATAATCGTGCGGAACCCTTCAGGCTGCCAACAAAATGGCGGAATAGAGCCAATCCGATAGCCTGTCACTTCAAGCACCGTGTCTGGTGAAGCCATTTTGATATTGCGAGAGCCTGCGGCTTTCTTTAGTTTCCCTGATTTGATGTGCTGGTCAGCACCAACCATTACAAGCAGCTGCTCCCCTTCCCCTGTTTCAAAGATCAATGTCTTGATCATTTGTCTTTCTCTAAAACCAAGTGCTGCAGCTACATTCGCTGCGCCCTTCTCTGTGTCGGCAGAAAATGTTTTGATGTCATACGGGATGCCATGCTTGTCCAAAAAGTCATGCGCTGGTAATTTTTTCAATGGATTGAACCCCTTTCCTTACGATGTTCTTTCCTTTAGCTTATCACAATCCTCTCATCCTTAAGATGTATTTTTCAATGGAAAACCTCTGCACACTTCGCCAACATGCTATACTGAACTTGTTTTTGAAAAGGAGTCGGTTGGATATGGGAAATAAGTTTTGGTTTTATACAGGTAGTAAAAGCCTTCTCATGCTAAGTGATATTCTATTTTTGATGACAGTCACATTGGTTATTTATCAAGATACACAATCTGTCGCCTATGCGGCTGTATTTCCGCTCATAAGAACACTATGTCAGCTATTGGCTGGGCTCCTCTCTCCTGCTTTGACAGAACTCTTTCAAGCCAAGCGTCTATTGAAATGGGTCCCTCTTTTACGTATTGGAATGCTCGTCGTATTCACGACCCAATTTAATTTCTTTCAGCAGCACCTGATCTGGCTGTTTAGTGCGTTCGTTTTGATTTCCATCACAGGCGGGTTCATCAGCCCTTTATTACAGGCCATCATGCCGATGCTTGTGCCAGCAAATCAGCTTGTGAAAGCGAACAGTACAGCCTCCGTTTTTTATCAATCTGTTCAAATCGCCGGCTATTCGTTTACTGGAATGCTCGTCCTGTTGATTGGTCCATTTTATTTAATGTGGGCTTCCTGTTTCATGATTGTGTTGTCTTATCTATTGATCCTCCCTGTTTTTTCTCTACTCAAGCAAGAAGACACGGTTCAAAAAGAAAATAAGATGAACGGGTTCAAGGATGGCTGGAAGATCATTTGGACAAACAAAACGGTTCGCACCCTGACTTTCATGGATGTTTGTGAAAATATTGCAGGTGCTTTGTGGGTCGGACCGGTTACGCTTGCCTTTGTCACACTTGTTTTAAAGGAAGGTGCGGAATGGTGGGGATATATCAATGCCGCATATTATATAGGTGCCATTATAGGCGGACTCATGGCCGCATGGCTAAGTCAGTTTATTCAAAAACAACTTCTCCTCTTTATGGCAGCGGGCTCTTTTATTTATGCAGTGCTGACGATCCTATTTTCGCTAAACAGCCTGCCATGGCTTGCATTGCTGCTTTGTATTTTAATGGGGCCTGCCTATCAAATTCGGGATGTTTCGCAGCAAACCATCCTCCAAACGGAAACGCCAGTCCATGAGTTATCAAAGGTGTATTCGGCTCAATACGTTCTCTCTTCTATGTCTGTCAGTTTATCTATTTTCTTTGTTGGATTAATTGCGGATACATTCGGAGCGAGATTTGTTTATTTGTTAGGCGGACTGTTTGTACTCATCTGCTCAAGCATTGCCATCACCACTTTCATGATGCAGAAAAAAAGAGCGGCTGTTTAAGGCAGCGGCTCTTTTACTTTTCTTTTAACATCGCAAACATATCACGCGCCATTGCTTCTAGGATATACACAACGGGTGTCTGTGTAGTGATGTTGGCTCTATGGACTCGTTCGTCTGTAACGTAATAAGCAATATTTAAGTCAGAAATACGAGAAATTGTACAGTGATGATTGTTTGTAATACTAATGATCGTGCTGCCTTCTCTTCTTAGTTTCGAAATATGATCAATCGTAATACTGTTCTCTCCTGATACCGACAGCACAATGGTGACACTATTGTCTAAATACTGCATATTCATCGGGAAAAACGGATCGTTGATGTAAAACGAAAATTTCTCCAGACTTGAAAAGTACCTTGCCCCATACTGCGCCAAAATACCAGAACTGCCCGTCCCAATAAACAGCACATTCTTTGCATCCGCAATGAGCTTCGCTGCCTCTTTAATCTTCTCCTCAAAATCTCCTTTAAGTGTCCGTTCGATAAATTCATACAGGAAATGCTGCGTGCTTTTCAAAGAAGGTGTTTGTTCTGCTTCTAAATACATTTTGAGCTTCACCTTAAATTCGGAAAAGCCTTCACAATTCACTTTTCGACAAAAGCGAAGGACAGATGAGGTCGATATATGTGCGGCATCTGCCAAATCACGAATTCTCATATAGACGACTTTTTCACTGTTTTCCATAATGTATCGGTATAAAGCGCTTTCTAGTTCATTAAAGCTGGAAATGACCTCACTTGAAAACATCTGACTTCCCCTTTCTCCAACAACATGACACAACACGTTTCTTTTATGTAACAAATCTCTAAATAGGGCACCCTTGCCTAAAGACGCTGAAACCGTTTACGCATAAGGTACTCTCACGATAAGCTATAGATGTACAAACAAATGATAAAAGATTGATTCACTCTATTATAACATTGTGCGTTACATTATTCGGAGGTGCAGAACATGGCAAAAGGATTAAAGGTTGTCACAATCGGCGGAGGATCAAGCTATACACCAGAACTTGTCGAAGGATTTATTAAACGGTACGAGGAATTTCCAATTAGCGAACTTTGGCTCGTCGATATCGAAGCAGGTAAAGAAAAGCTTGAGATCGTCGGAAATCTTGCAAAACGCATGGTGAAAAAAGCAGGGCTTCCAATCGAGGTTCATTTAACTTTAGATCGCCGGAAAGCACTGGTAGACGCTGATTTCGTCACAACACAATTCCGCGTCGGATTACTGGAAGCACGTATGAAGGATGAACGCATTCCTTTAAAATATGATGTCATTGGTCAAGAAACAAACGGTCCAGGCGGTCTATTCAAGGGTCTGCGCACCATCCCTGTCATTCTTGAGATTGTGAAAGATATTGAAGAATTATGCCCGGATGCTTGGCTTGTGAATTTCACAAATCCAGCTGGTATGGTCACAGAAGCCGTACTTCGCTATTCAAACCACCGCAAAGTCGTTGGCTTATGTAACGTACCAATCGGCATTCGCATGGGCATCGCCAAAGGACTTGATGTTGACGCAAGCAGAGTCGAAGTCAGCTTTGCTGGATTAAACCATATGGTATTTGGACTGAACGTGTTCTTAGATGGCAAAAGCATCATGGATCAAGTGATCGAAGACATGGCAGATCCAAACTCCACCATGTCCATGAACAACATTCAAGCCATTCCGTGGGATGCAGATTTCTTAAAAGGGCTTGGCGTAATCCCTTGTCCGTACCACCGCTACTACTACAAAACAAGTGATATGCTGGCTGAAGAAAAGAAAGCAGCAGAGAATGAAGGAACTCGTGCAGAAGTCGTCCGTGCACTAGAAAATGACCTGTTCGAGCTTTACAAAGATCCTGATCTTGATATTAAGCCGCCACAGCTTGAAAAACGAGGCGGTGCTTACTACAGTGATGCAGCATGTAACTTGATCGCATCCATTTATAACGACAAGCATGACATTCAGCCTGTAAACACGATCAACAATGGCGCCATCAGTGACATTCCAAATGATTCTGCCGTTGAACTGAACTGTGTCATCACAAAAGACGGCCCAAAACCAATTGCTGTTGGTGAAATGCCGGTCGCTGTCAAAGGACTTATTTCTCAAATTAAATCCTTTGAACGTGTAGCCGCTGAAGCAGCCGTGACAGGCGACTACAACACAGCACTTGTCGCCATGACCATCAATCCGCTCGTCCCATCAGATGCCATTGCAAAAAGCATCCTAGATGAAATGCTAGAAGCACACAAAGACTACTTACCACAGTTTTTCAATAAAGTAGAAGCATAAAAAGAAGCCGCACTTGTCAAAGTGCGGTTTTTCTTATTTCCCGGCAAACAACTGATCCATCTGAGCACGGTCATAGTCTAAGAGCCAGTGCTGTAAACCTTCATAAACTGGACGCAGATGTTCTGGATCTGCCGCAATAAGATCGCAGCCTCGATCATCATATAAGTGGAAAATCATCTGTTTTGAGAGATTGATGAGATAAATGTCATAACCAAGCTTTCCTTTCAAGATTTGATTCGGTTTGTAGAAATCCTCTTGGCATATGGCTTGTAATAGCGGGCGCAATCGAATATCTTGCAACTGACACTTGAGTGTAAATCTCTCTATTTTCATTGTTTCTTCTTGTTTTGGTTGTATATAGGTCAAACGCTCGTGACGCAATCGGTGACGCACTTGTCGGTCGGCATATTTTTGATAAACAAGGAGCTTTTGCTTCGTTAATTCATGTTCATGCTGCGTATAGACATCCGTGACAAGTAGAATATCGTCTTCTGGATCAAAAGCATATCTGACAATTTTTAAAGCCCGATCGCCTGCTTTTTCTAATACAACCGATTCTTTTCCTAATGACCAATCTGCCACTTCAAAGCGAAGACCAAAAGGCCACTTATAAAAAAGAGGCGGCGCGAGGACAAGTTCAGGAAAATGACTTTTTAAAAAACGATTGGTTTGATCGCTCATCTCATGTCCTTCCATTGGTTTTATTTCTTATTTTACCGTTGAAACTGATGGAAATTCAATTGGAAATAAACTGTCATTTCTTATATGATAGAAAGAGATGGAGGTGTGACCAATTGAAAAAATGGTTTTTACAGGTATTCCTCACCGCATTGATCACGATGTGGATACAGACTGGACTTGATCAGGCGAACATCATTCAAATCAACAATGTATGGGTCGATGTCAGCAGCTGGATCCTAATCTTCTTTGTCATCTACGCACTTTTTGAATGGACTGCTCACGTCTTAGCAAAACGGAAAATCGCTCATCGCTGAACATCTCTTTTTACAGAGATGTTTTTTGTTGAAACTCTTCCTGCACAAGTTCATGAATGACGCCCATTCCTGCCTGACTTCCAGCTGCTGCTGCAAGAACAAGCTGAGCAGGTCCGCCTAAATTATCACCACATGCAAAAATACCGCTGACGGTTGTACGCCCAAGAATATCTGTTTCAATGCCCCCATTTTTCGTCATTTGACAGCCTAGTTTTTCAGCAAAAGGGGTTGACTGCTTGAAATCACTTGCGACAAATCCACCTTCTCTTATCACTATCTCTCCATTTACAAGCTGAAGAGAGCGTAGCTGACCATTGTCATGATGGATCGCTACAATTGGCACATCAATAACTTGAATAGAATGTGCTGATAGCAGTGCTTTCTCCTCTTCAGCTAACACTTGCTGTCCATTTGTAAACACAATCAAATCCTTTGTCCAATTGGAAAGAAGTTTCGCCATATGCAAAGCGCGCTGGTTCTCTGCAATCAGGGCAAGTGGCTTGTCCTTCAGCTCCCAGCCATCGCAGAAAGGACAGCTAAACAACGTCTTTCCATACACTTCATGAATCCCCTTCATTTCTGGCAGTATATCCTGAAGTCCTGTGGCCAAAATGATTTTTTTCGCTTCGAATTTTTCTCCTTCTTGTGTCAGTAACGCGAAGTTGTCCTCATGATTTTGTATCTCCACAATTCTGCTTCGTTTGATTTGGATATTGGGGTAGTTTTGAAGATCTGCTTCTCCCGCTTGTCTGATCTCAAACGGTGTCATCCCATCGTTTGTAATAAATCCATGAGATTCCTGAGTCACACGATTTCTTGGCATCTCGTCATCGAATATCATGACCTGTTTTCTGCCCCGCCCCACAACAAGAGCTGCATTTAATCCGGCTGGCCCGCCTCCAATAATGGCACAATCTAATATCATATAAACCGCTCCTTTTCATCCAAGACTTTAAAGACTCTTAATATCTATAATTCGCTCAAAAAAATCACATGTTGAAAAATGGATTTTTTTCTGTCTGCTCTATTTGGCTTGCAATATCAACTAACCGCTTTTGACTTAACGTCTCCTGCATTTTCGTTTCAACATCCTGCATGACTTGTTCAATCAAACAGCCATCATGAGGCATGAAAGAATCATGTTCTAAAGAACAACGAAATAAATGGGTTTGTCCTTCTACCGCCTGAATGACGTCTAGAAACGAAATGTCCTCCTTCTTTTTCAGAATGGTGTAACCACCTTTTGCGCCAGGTGTTGATTCAATCAATCCCGCCTTCACAAGCTTTGTTAAAATTTTAGATAAATAGGTAGGTGAAAGATCTTGCATCTTGGCGAGAGGCTCGACGCCTATTGCTTTTCCCTTTGGTGCAAGGGTTAAAAAGACCATCGTATGAAGCGCATAGTTGGTCGCTTTAGAATATTTCATAGAAACATTCCTTTCTATCTATTGTAGACCTTTTATATCTGTAATTGATCATAGAGGATTCAAGAAGAAAAAGCAAGTATTGTGGATCTGCTTCTTTTTTCATTCCACATTTCGCATTTCCTTCCGATAATAGAAGTAAGCACGAATAAAAGCTTGATGAAGACTAGAAGGAGTGAAAAAAATGTCAGATCAACAGCACAATGCAGCACACGAAGAAGAAGAGGAATTTAACGTATACGACATGCTTCCACCCGCAGGAACAATCATTGGCGAAGCAACAGAAGAAGAAATGGAAGCTGCGGCAGCATTAGAAGTGAGACATTACGCCTTTATGCGTCTGCAAGACTCGTACATTCAATTTGATGGATCTTCTTATAAAGAATTGCTTAAAGACTTTCAAGAACTAGAATTTGATTCTGCAAAGTTTTGGCGAGCCATCGCACGACGCCTGCAAGTCCCATACGAATGGCCCATCCGAATCGACCATGCAAACGGTCCTATTTATATTGGTGAAACAGAAGATAGCCGTGATGTTGAGGAGAGTGCGGAGTAAAGGAAGTGGTGACCCCCTTTTGGTGAGGGGGTCTTTTTAATAATTTAAAAGATTTCTATTTCAGATATTTTTCACATGAAATAGATATTCTTATTGTTCTTCTAAATCAAATTCCAACCATAATGATATATTAAAAGCGATTTCATGCATTTCTTCTATTTTTGATTGATTCAATTGCTCCGCAAAACGACGTGCCCTTTGAAAAATATCGTCATTCTGCTTAACCACCACATCATTCAGTGTAAGGATTGTGCTGAGCGCCCAGCCAGCAGTTACTAACATATTTTCGTCTTGAATGGAGTTCATAAAAGTTTCTACTTCTGAAAAAAACCACTTGATATCATCAATTTGGTCTAAATGAAAAAATACAATTTTATGAAGTGCCTCAGGGTCTCGAGTCTTCAATATGTCTTTCACTTCTTCTTTTGATAATGGCGGATTCTGCTTTTCATATTCAGCCAGCCATTCTTCATCTGACATTTCATCTTCTTCACTATCCTCTGCGGTATAATGCCCCGCAATCAATTCATCAAACGAATCCGTTAATTTAAAATCCGTCTCATATTCTAAATCAAAGTAGTGAATCGGAGGATGTTCCTTTGTTTCTCTATAATCCAATGCGATCCACGTATGACCATCCCCACAAATCAGTACAAGCCCCTCAGGCAATTCCCATTCTTCTATTAAATAATCACTGTCCATGATACCTTCGCCTTTGGCAATTCCTCTTAAATGATCAAATGACACATGATCCTCTGCCCATCCATTCGGCTGGTCTGTTGGAAAAGCATTATGCAAGGTATAACCGCCATTTTGTTCGAGGATAAGCTTCTTATATGTATCAGGCAAGGTGATGCCTAGTTTCTTTTCTGCTTTTGCAATGCCTTTTTCATTGATTTTCTTAAATGTCTCTTCACTTTCTCTGTCTGTATCCCAAAATGGCTTCAAATAAAATACCTCCAATTGTTATTTCTATCTCATTTTACCATTTGAGAGAACTAGTTTAATAGTCCTATTCATAAAAAAGAGAAGGGTTCCCCCTCCTCTTGTTGATCATGATTGTTCCTGATTTCTCGCTTCAAATTCATCTAGCATTGCACGCACTTCATCTGTTGATGATGTGTTCATTAATTGGTTTCTTAGGAAGCTCGCTCCTCTGAACCCTTTCACATAAATCTTAAAGAAACGATGAAGTGCCTTAAATGGACGCAAACCTAATGAGGAATATTGATCATGAAGATCAAGATGCAACCTTAAAAGACCTAGCAGCTCATCACTCGTATGCTCTTTCGGCTCTTTTTCAAAAGCAAATGGGTTATGGAAAATCCCACGCCCAATCATCACTCCGTCCACTCCATACTGCTCAGCTAGCTTTAAGCCAGTTTGACGGTCAGGAATATCACCATTGATCGTCAAAAGCGTATCAGGAGCTACTTCATCACGCAATTTCTTAATCTCAGGAATGAGCTCCCAATGCGCATCTACCTGGCTCATTTCCTTTCTAGTACGAAGATGAATCGATAAATTCACAATGTCTTGCTCCAAAATGTGTCTGAGCCAACCACGCCATTCATCGACCTCTGTAAACCCTAGTCTTGTTTTCACACTAACAGGTAATCCCCCTGCTTTTGCCGCTTGAATCAGCTCTGCCGCAACGTCTGGACGAAGAATCAATCCACTACCCTTCCCGTTTTGCGTGACATTTGGGACAGGACAGCCCATATTAATATCAAGTCCCTGAAATCCTAATTCCGCCATTCCAATACTCATTTGTCTAAAGTTCTCAGGCTTATCTCCCCAAATATGAGCAACAATCGGCTGCTCATCCTCTGTAAACGTTAAACGGCCTTTCACACTTTGAATGCCATCAGGGTGGCAGTAGCTCTCACTGTTCGTAAACTCTGTAAAAAACACATCCGGTCTCGCCGCCTCACTCACAACATGACGAAACACAACATCTGTCACTTCTTCCATTGGTGCTAATATAAAAAATGGCCGTGGTAAATCACGCCAGAAATTTTTACTCATCTTTCATCCAATTCCTCTCATGACATAGCGCCTTATGGGCATGTCCTTCTGTAAATTCTTTCAGCAATTTTTATCATTATATACTTTAATATGAACTAGGCAAAATTGCAAAAAAGGACATTTCATAACTAAATGCGGGAAGCAAAAATAAAAATATCCCGATATCGATGTTTTTCACGAAATCGGGAAATCTAAATACATTATTGACTTTTTACTCATTCCGAATGTAAATTCTATCAGTTTGGGATTTTTGGTATAAAGAGGTTATAATCGTTTTTGGGATATAATAGTCCCTCAATTTTCGATATGGTTTTTTTACCCATATCGAAATTTTTCACCACTCTTCTTTTGATGAATCCAATTTCTTGTGGTGTATTATTTTCTAATATCAATATAAAAATTCCTTGAAGTTTAAAAAACTCTGTGCCGAATGCTTTTGTAGAAAAAACACGAATTTTATTTTGTTGCTTTTCTCTGTAACTAACTATCTCTTTTTTGCATAGCTTAAAAAGTCGATTGAAATGGGTTTCAAAAATAACTTGTAGGACTGAATTTCTAAGACCATCAAAGAATTCTACAGAGTACATGATATCTTTGTCTTTTCCTTTCATCGCTAATTTTTGAATAAGTGCTCTGTTATTTTTTGAAAAAGGGTAATTCTCTTTTGATTGCATGAATTCTTGAACATTTCTCTGTTGATTTTCTATAATAGCTTTGTGCTGATGAAGATAAGGTATCATTTTGGTACTGTGCAACCGGTAAAAAACATTCATCCAAGCTCTATATAAATCAAAAGAATTAAAATTTCCAGAAATACTCTTCGAAGGTAGTCTTGAAAACATTTGAAGAAATGAATTTTCCAAATCTCTTCCGAGTTGAGTGCTCTCCTCAATTAATAAAAACACCTCTTTACAATCATGTAATTCAGTAAAACTTTCTTGAAAATAACTCTCTTGTGTTGAACATAAAGATTCAATTTTTTTATAGGCAAGTCCAAAACTATAATAGTGTTGAAATGAACAAGTCTTAATCGCATCTTGATACAGTGACCATGCTTCCGGTGATAATTTACTCTTTATGTCGTTATATCTTAGTAAGAGAGTCTGTCCAAAAGCGGATTTAGATAATTTGTTTCCAAAATGATAAGAGTCTAATAACGTGTTTATATCATTCACCTTCTTCCAAACTTCTTAACCTATAAACAATAAACTCTCCTAAAAGTATATTTGCAACCAAAACATCCCCTGGATTTATCTCCAATTTATCCTTTTTTCCATGTACCAAATCATTACGATATTCTCTGACCTTCCAAAAATTACTGAAATCTTTATCAGTTATTGGAATAGATAGTTGACTGATCAAGGTTTGAACTTTAATTTTTAAAGGAGGCTCTTTAAGCATACCTAAACTCTTTTCTTTTATTTTTTTTGAATATTCTTCTGTAAAAGTATCACTTTGTTCTTTTAATAATTGCTTTAACAATTTTTTGAATTCCCTAATAATTTCATCAGGCAAAAAAGGATCGGTTTCAATTTTATCAACCAAAAACTCCATAGATATGTTTGTATAAATAACCTTATCTTCCAAATCTTCTGCTTTCCAACTTCTATTTAACCACTTTAAGGCATTAAATAACTGCTTATCTAATATTGATAGCTCCTCGGTTTGTTTTTTGTACAATATTTCTTCATACCAATCCAATTCGTTAAAAACCTTTACAAATTTAGAATCGACGTCTAAAGAATTATTTTCCCAGGTGTCTTTAGAATCCCCCAAAATGTTTTCTATCCCTATTAAACTCTCCGCATAATAGAGTGAAGAGCATTTAGGATTTTGATATAATCTTAATCTATTCCATTCATTTATCTCATTACCTAAGTTGTATAAATTAAACACTCTTTCATTTTTGGATAGCAAAATTATCATATCAATTGCATCTTGAATTTTCTGTCTACCCAATAAAAAGGCATCATATGCATTATCTGATTCGACTATTGTTTGGGCAAAAGTATCAAACTTATCGAGTGCATTATGATTGTATTTCTCTTCAAATCCCTTATACATATCTAAAGCTTGATTCTTAGTTAAGAATGTTACATCTCCCAAACCAAATTCAAGAGTATTTAATAATAGGTTTTCTATTGGCAGCAACACAAGATAAGGACCAGATTTTACTCCAAAACCCTCTATTTTAATATCTTCCTTTAATATTCCTGAACTCCTCAATATCGCTTGTAATGGCGAATGCGGGTCTGAACCTTGAAAAGAAAGAACATCCATCTTCTTCTTGCTTAATTCATGTATAAATGAGCTTAGAAAAATTGTTATTCCATTTGTATTTTTTTTCAATTCATATATTGTTCCTGTATACTCTATAGAAATATCATTTATCCAATACCTGATAACCCAATCAGCAGAAAGATGTATTTTTTTCAACTCCTGAATAACATTTTGGTTACTTTCAAAATCAAATTTCCCAAAAATCAAACCTAGACTACTTGATATAAGTAAAGCTTTATGTGGACTAAATAATTTACCTTTACTTAATACCTCACAGCTTCCACTTATTATATTTCGCTGTGTTGATGTCAGAATAGATAAATTTTTATAAGTATAAATACCTTTTTTTATTTTATTTTTTTCAATATATTCTATAATTTCATCAACTGGCTCAATAACTATTTTCAGAGTATTATATTCACTACTTAAGAAAATGCTAAGATTTTTAAGAACGCTACCTAAATTTCTAATCTCTACAGGAATAATAGAATCTCTGATGAAATCAAAACCACATATCATATATTTTTCTTTGTTTTTCTGCTTAAGCACCAAATAATTCAAAAGAATACTTCCTTTAGAAAATAGCATTGATAAAATCAACTCATTATTTTCAAATCCGTTGTATGGGAAGCTATACTTATTTAAAAAGAGTGTTTTGTCAAGTGGGTTTATCATTTACTACCTTCTCCTTTTATATCAACTAACGTCAAAACTTCTCCCTCTTCAACTCTCGAGATCACTAAATTTATTCGTATCATCTATTATATACTTTCTCATAACTAAGTGAATCTATATCAGAATGTTCAATAAATTTCTGCCACTTTTGGAATTCTAAAATTATGTCCAGTTTTCCATTTAGTACTTTCACAAAAAGGCGATTGAGTAATTTTTATCAATAACTGGGAAAGTAATATTATTCATTCGTGAGAAGAAAAACTTATTGAAAGAATTGAAATAAAAAAGTTAGTCCGAGAATCCATTACTGTTTTTCTCGGACTTTTATATACTCTTCTATTTTTTTACAAGCAACGCACAGCACTCCACATGACTCGTATGCGGAAACATATCCACCGGCTGCACTTCCTCCGTCACATACCCACCATCTTCAAGAATACGCAAATCACGAGCTAGCGTCCCAGGATTACAGGACACATACACAACACGGTTTGGTTTCATCTTTAAAATGGTGTCAAGCAGTGCTTCATCACAGCCTTTTCTTGGCGGATCGACAACTAGCGTATCTGCTTTGATGCCTTCTTTGTACCAGTTTGGGATAACGGTTTCTGCTTCGCCGACTGCGAATTCAACGTTGTTGATTCCGTTTAAGGCAGCATTGCGTTTTGCATCTTCAATTGCTTCTGGCACAATTTCTACGCCATAGACTCTGCCTGCTTTTTGTGCGAGAAATAAGGAAATTGTACCGATTCCGCAATACGCATCGATCACGGTTTCTTCTCCTTGCAGCTCGGCATATTCAAGGGCTTTATCGTAAAGCACCTTTGTTTGAGCTGGATTCACTTGATAAAACGAGCGGGCTGAAATAGCAAATTTGATGTCGCCAATCGTGTCATAAATGTATTCTTCTCCCCACAAAACAGTCGTTTCGTCTCCGAAAATGACATTTGTCTTCTTTGAATTCACGTTTTGTACAATTGACCGAACGTGTGGGAAGCGTGCTATAATCTGCTCAATCACCTTTTGCTTTTGCGGAAAATCAGCCGTTCTTGTGACAAACACAACCATCATTTCACCTGTTGCAATACCGTAGCGAACCATGACATGACGCAACCAGCCTTTATGACGTTCTTCGTTATATGCTTTGATACCGAACGCTTGGCATATTTCTTTGACAGCTTGAACGACTTCATCGTTTTCTGATTGCTGGATCAAGCATTTTTCCATATCAATGATTTCATGGGTACGCTGCTGATAAAATCCAGCAACAAGTCCGCCTTCCCGTTCACCAACTGGTACTTGTGCTTTGTTTCTGTAATTCCAAGGGTCTTCCATGCCGAGTACAGGATGAACTTTTACACGGCTCATATCAAGCTTGCCGATCCGCTCCAATACGTCCTTTACTTGTTTCTGTTTAAAAAGCAGCTGGCCTTCATAGCTCATGTGCTGAATTTGACAGCCTCCGCACTGCTTATAGATAGGACATGGCGCATCTTGCCTGTGCTGACTTTCCTTTGTCAGCTCCATGAGTCGTCCAAAAGCAAATCCTTTTTTGACACGTGTGACTTTGATTTTCCCTTGTTCGTCAGGAAGGGCATTCGGTACAAACACAGGGAAACCCTCAATTTTCGCTACCCCTGCACCTTCGTGCGTTAAATCTTCGAAGGTTACATTGTAGTATTCATTCTTTTCAACAGGCGGTTTCATTTTCACCAATTTTATCACCTCATTTGCAAAGAAAAACTTGGTCGCCATAAGGAACCAAGTTTAGTCTTCACCCTATTTTTTCAGCTGTTGCTTTTGGCACAATAAATTCAATATGGCGATACAGATTTTCAAATTCACCTGGCAGCATGCCGCCGTATTCACCATCTAAATTTAATTGCATTTTATCTTTTACATCTACCTTTACGCGATTCGCTTTTGCGTAGATGACATTGTTATCATGAATATGCTCGCCTCGAAGTGCAAGACTGACCACTCGAATGGCTTCTGCTAGATTGACCTTCTTTAGAATGATCAGGTCAAACATCCCATCATCTAGAATGGAATCTGGTGCGAGCTTTTCAAAGCCGCCTACTGAGTTTGTTAGTGAAACAAGAAACAGCATGATTTCTCCATGAAACAATTTGCCGTCATATTCAATTTCGACTTCTGTCGGGCGAATGGAAGGAAGCATCTCCATGCCTTTCAAATAATACGCAAGTTGTCCTAGCATGGTTTTCAGCTTACTAGGCACTTCATAGGTCAGCTCTGTTAATCGGCCGCCTCCCGCAATATTAATGAAATACTGTCCATTCACTTTACCAATATCAAGCGGCTTTGCTACACCATCAATGATGGCATCTGTCGCTTTTAAAATATCTTCTCTTGGAATACCAAGTGCTCTTGCGAAGTCATTGGTCGTTCCAACTGGAATGATTCCTAATTTTGGTCTTTTTTCAAGCGGTGCTAATCCATTGACGACTTCATTAATCGTGCCGTCTCCACCAGCTGCTACAATTAAATCAAAATCTCTCTGTGCGGCTTTTTCGGCTGCTTGTGTTGCATCTCCTGCACATGTCGTCGCATGACAAGATGTTTCATAACCAGCCTGTTCAAATTTTTGCAAAACCTGCGGTAAATTCTTCTTAAAGAGTTCACGTCCAGATGTCGGATTGTATATAATTCGAGCACGTTTCATTCATCATCATCCTATTATCATTATGCAATCTATTTTCACCACTAACAACCTTTAATTATACTATGAGATTTGAAAATGGCAACAGAACAACCCCCTAATATTTGAAATCTCACGGTACGTTTCCCTCAGCAGATCAGCATTCTGATAAGATAAAAGAAAACGATGAAAAGGATGGTATGCCATGAAAAAGCCTGTCTATTTCAACCATGACGGCGGTGTTGATGATCTTGTGTCCTTATTTCTACTTCTTCAAATGGAACACCTGAAAGTGATCGGGATGTCTGTGATTCCTGCTGATTGTTATTTAGAGCCTGCGCTGAGCGCCTCTCAGAAAATTATTGATCGTTTTAGCCCATATGAGATTGAAGTAGCCGCTTCCAATTCTAGAGGTGTGAATCCATTTCCAAAGGAATGGCGCATGCATGCTTTTTATGTAGATGCCCTGCCGATTTTAAATGAAAAAGGCGCTATTGATACAAAAGTATCTAAGCTTCCTGCACATCTTCACCTGATTGAAACGGTGAAAAAGTCAACCGAACCTGTTACGCTGCTCTTTACAGGACCGCTTACAGACCTTGCACGCGCGTTAGAGGAAGATCCTTCCACCTCAAATAAAATTGAGAAACTGGTGTGGATGGGCGGCACATTCCTTGAAAAAGGCAATGTCGAAGAACCAGAGCATGATGGAACAGCAGAATGGAATGCTTTTTGGGACCCTTATGCTGTGAGCACCGTATTTCAAGAGCGTTTTCCAATTGAAATGGTCGCACTGGAAAGCACGAATCAAGTCCCGCTCACACTCGATGTCCGTCAACGATGGGCTTCCCTTCGCTCTCACATCGGGATTGACTTTATTGGACAATGTTATGCCTTTTGTCCGCCTCTCATTCATCACGAAACGAACTCGACTTACTACTTATGGGATGTGCTGACCACGATCACTCTTGCATCCACCTCATTTACCCGTTCAAAAGAAATGAATGCAATTGTTTATACCGAAACACCAAGACAAGGACGTACTGAAGAACATCCAGATGGAAAATCGATTCAAGTCATTGACCACGTTGATCGAGATGGCTTTTTCGAGGCCTTTGAAGAGCTTATGAGAAAAGCGGTTTGTCAGATTTCATCATAAAAAAGACCCGCTTATTAGCGGGGCTCAAATTGTTGACACAGGGCTAAAATGAACTTGATTTTTGCCCTGTGGCTTCTTTTCAGCGTGATAGAAAACCTTTGCAGCCTCTAGGAAGGACGAGTACCGGCGCGGAGCGAATTTGACATTCGTGAGCACCGGCACGCAGGACTGACACCGCATGCGAGGGTTTGTCTACACGCTGAAAGCCCCGCTCATGAGCGGGGCTTCCTCTTACTCTTCTTCAGCGTACTTTTTCTTACGTCTAAACTTGCTTAAGATTTCATACACGATTGGCACGATGACCAATGTGAGAAGTGTAGAACTTGTTAAACCGCCAATAACGGTGACGCCAAGTCCTTTTGATACGATCTGACTTCCGCCTTCAAAACCTAATGCGAGTGGCAACAATGCACCAATTGTCGCAAGTGCCGTCATTAAGATTGGGCGTAATCTTGTTGTACCTGCTTCAAGTAAGGCTTCTCTTGTTGAAAGTCCTTCTTTTTCTTTATGAATCACTCGGTCAATCAAGACAATGGCATTTGTTACAACGATTCCGATCAGCATCAGCAATCCAATCATGGCATTTAAGCTGATGGTTTCTTTCGCTACAAACAATCCAACGAGTGCCCCAATAATCGTAAATGGAAGTGAGAACAGAATCGCAAATGGTGCAAGACCTCCGCCAAATGTAATGACGAGAACGAGGTATACAATAGCAATCGCTGCAAGCATTGCGAGTCCTAGCTGTGTAAAGGATTCCTCAATATCCGCACTTACACCGCCTGTATCAATCGTAACGCCAGATTTTAAATCAAGCTTGTCAACTTTCTTCTGGACATCTTGTGTCACACTTGATACGTCGTCTGTTGTCATGTCACCAGATACTTCAGCGTAAATCTTCCCATCACGCTTTGTCACAGTGTTTGCTGTTGTGCCATCTTTCACTTTCACCACATCGCCAATTCGGACTTGTTGTCCTGTTGGTGTTGTGATCTTTTTATTCTCTAGATCTTTTTTACTCTTGTATTCATCTTTTTCCGTTTGAAGCTTCACATCTAGTTCTTTGCCGTCCTCTGTTACTTTCGTCAACGTTGTTTCATTACTTTGAGGAGCGATCGCCTGTGCGATTTGTGAAGCGGTCAAGCCTAGTTTCGCCAGTTTTTCTTGATCTGCATTAAACGTATATTCGTCATACTTCTCAGATAAGCTTGTGCTGACGTTTTTCAAGTTCTTCTCATCTTTTAAAATGTTCTCGACATCTTTGACTGTGCCTTCAATATCACTTGCTTTGTCACCGTACACATAGTACGTCACTGTATTGCTTGCGCCAGCAGATGAGAAGTCTTGTGATTTCCACTCCCCTTTAGACGTTTTGTCCTGCAGGGCTTTAACCACACGATCTTTTTCTTTATCAAAGTTCGGTGTGTCATCGTCGTATTGTACGAAGAATAATGCACCGTTAGAGTTTCCACCAACACTTGCTGTCAGTGCATTTGAAGAGCCTAATGAATATTGAACCGTATTGACATGATCCCGTTTCATTAAGTAATCTTCTGCCTTTTTCGTTTCAGCAATGGCTTGTTCTCTTGTTTGTCCAGGCTCTGGCGTGTATGTCACCATTGCCGTTTTTTCTGCTTCCTGTGGTAAGAAGCTGACACCGACAAGTGGTGCGAGGAATAAGCTTCCGATCAGCATCAAAATCGCAATTCCTGACGTGATCCATTTATGGTTCAATGTCCAATTGAGTACACGTCTATAACCACCAGCAAGTTTGCTTGGTTTGTGTTCTTTTACCTTTTTCGCTTTGCCGTACAGGTTCTTTTTAAATAGGCTGTGAGCCATCATTGGAACGATTGTAATGGCGACAAGTAGTGAAGCCATTAGAGCAAACACAATGGTTAATGCAAATGGGATGAATAGTTCACCAATCATTCCACCCACTAGCGCTAATGGCAAGAATACCGCAATTGTGACAATCGTCGAAGACATAATCGGAATAAACATTTCTTTTGTTGCTTCTCTAACGAGTGCTTTGCCTTTTAACGGTTCATCTTTTAACGCCATTCGTCGATAGATGTTTTCTATGACGACAATCGAGTCATCGACAACACGTCCAATGGCGACTGTCATGGCACCAAGTGTCATGATATTTAATGTGATATCTAGCTGATTTAATAATAAAACAGCAATCAACAGGGATAACGGAATGGAGATGACCGAAATTAATGTTGATTTGATATCTCGAAGGAACAACATGATGATAATGATCGCAAAGATTGCTCCGATGATCGCCTTGTTCAGCATTGTGCTGACAGATTCTTTAATCGGCTCTGCTTGATCATATGTCGTGCTGACTTTGATTCCTTTATTGTCTTTTTTGAATGTTTCAAGTTCTTTTGTGACTGCTTCTGCTACACTCACTGTGTTGGCATCAGAGCCTTTGACAATTTGCAGACCGATACTGTCTTTTCCGTTCGTTCTAGAAATCGATTCTGCATCTTTTACGACTTTAATATCTGCAATCTCAGAAAGTTTGATCGTCGGCAGCTCTACCGATTGACCGCTTGCTGCATCTGCACCAGTTTGCTGCTGAGCTGCTGCCTGCTGCTGACTTGCACTTCCAGCCTGTTGATCAGCACCTTGAACTCCTGCATTTCCTGAGCCGCTAGAAGGCGCTCCAGCTCCTGCGCTTCCCGCACCGCCGCTTGCACTTGGTGTAACAGGAATTCGCATGTTTTTCAAATCTTTAACACTTAAAATATTGCCATCCACTACGACTGATTTTTGCTTGTTGCCAAATGTGTATAACCCTAAAGGTACATTGACATCAGAGCCTTTGATCATGTTTTGGACAGTTTCTTCATCTAAACCATATTCCTTTAATTTCTTTTGTTTAAAAGAAAATTCTACTTCTTTGATTTGTTGTCCAGAAGCTTCGACAGAAGAGACACCATCTAAACCTTTAAGAGAAGGAATAAGGTCATTTTCCACTTTTTGTGTCAGGTCTTGTAATGATTCTTTATCACCGGAGACACTAAGAGCTAAGATTGGAATCGCATTGATGCTAAAGCGTGCGATTTTTGGTTTTTCTGCATTTTCTGGGAAATTGATATTGCTAATGGCATCTTCAATTTCCTTCTTTGCTTCATCCATATCTTTATTGTAATCGTACTCGATTTGAATCGATGAGGCATTTTCAAAAGAATTAGAAGTGACCACATTCACCCCATTGAGATTTTGTATCGACTTCTCAATTGGATCTGTCACCTTATCTGATACTTCGTCCGGCGTTGCGCCAGGATACGTTGTAGAAACCGTAATGACTGGAGTGTTGATATTCGGGATTGATTCTTGTTTCATATTCAATCCGGCATATAGACCAGCAACTGTTACGATAATCGTCATGAGCCATACAGCGAACTTGTTCTTTAATACAAAATTGATGATCGAATTCATTATGTCCTCCATTTTCCTTTATGTATTGACTGACTGGTCATTCTATATCATAATAAACGGTGATATACAATGCCGTCAACCATTTCACTTGCGTTTGACGTAACATTCTAAAGCTGAAGGGGCCTTATTTCATGAACGAAAAAAAAGAAAAAATCATTAAAGCAAGCATTCAGTTGTTTGCGAAAAAAGGTTTTTCTTCTACGACCATTCAGGAAATTGCAGATGAATGCGGAATTTCTAAAGGTGCATTTTATTTGCATTTCAAATCAAAAGAACAGCTTTTCAACAGAGCGTTTGAATATTATATCGACACGTCTATGCAAAGTATTGAAAAGATTCGAAAAGAAAATCAACATCTTGCGCCTAGAAATATCTTTCAGAAACAAATCGCTGAACAGTTCCAGCACTTTGCTGAGAACAAGGATTTTATCATTTTGATCCTCAGCGAGAACATTATTCCGGAAAACCAGCAAATTAAAAAGTATTCCAAAACGGTTAAAAAGCAGATGAATGATGAAATCCAAATTTCTATTTTGACCACGTATGGACAGGAGATCGAACCATATATAACTGACCTGTCAGTCATGATTCAAGGAATCATCCAATCTTATGTGCAGGTACTGCTTTTGCAAGATCAGATGCAATTATCATGTGATGAGCTCTCATCCTTTATTCTTGACCGATTTGATGATTTGGTTCATGGGCTTCTTCGTTCTCATGCGAAGCCGATTCTGAAGCAAAACATTTGGGATGATGAAGCGCCAAATGTCGCTACTCTTCAAGAAGAGCTTCGATTGTTAAAATCTGAGCATCTGCTTTCGGATGATACCCTTGTATCCATTGAAGTTATTGAAGAAGAATTGGCCAAAGCTGAGCCTCGCAAGCCGGTCATTCAAGGGATGCTGACAAATTTAGAAACGTGTGAGGACTCCGCTGTCCAAAGAGCTGTGGAACAATTGAAGCTATTCCTCCAATGACAATACGTGGCGATGTTCACTTTAGTTCACCTTTATCCCCTTCGAATATGTGCTAAAGCTTATGCTTCATTATAAAAAAAGAACCAATGAATTGATATACGGCGGTGGTCTGAATCTGTGATAAGACCCTGTCATATCCATCAACAAAAAAACCGCCTCTTCCATGAGGCGGTTTTTGCGATTTATCGTTTTTTAATTTCTTCAAGAAGAATCTTGTTGACCATCGGCGGGTTTGCTTGGCCCTTCGATGCTTTCATGATTTGTCCGACTAAGAAACCAATTGCGCGGTCTTTTCCATTTTTGAAGTCTTCAATGGATTGCGGGTTGTTATCAAGAGCTTCTGTGACAAGTTTGAGCAGTGCACCTTCGTCAGAAATTTGGACAAGTCCTTTTTCTTTGACGATTGTTTCTGCGTCGCCCCCATTTTCGATAAGTTCTTTGAATACCTTTTTGGCAATCTTAGAAGAAATCGTTCCTTTTTCGATAAGCTTGATCATACCAGCCAGTCCTTGCGGCGTTAGCTTCGTATCTTCCAGCTCTTTTTGAGCCGAATTCAAGTAGGCAGATACTTCACCCATGAGCCAGTTTGATGCTTGCTTCGCTTCAGCACCTTCTGAAATGGTCGCTTCAAAGAAATCAGACATTTCTTTTGTCAGCGTCAGTACCATTGCGTCATATGCAGGAAGTCCAAGTTCATCAATGTAGCGTTTGCGGCGCTCGTCTGGAAGCTCTGGAATGGATGCTCTTACGCGTTCTTTCCACTCGTCATCAATGTAAAGCTCCACCAAATCTGGTTCTGGGAAGTAGCGATAATCATCAGAGCCTTCTTTGACACGCATCAGGATCGTCTTTTTAGACGCTTCGTCATAGCGGCGTGTTTCCTGCTCGATGAGACCGCCAGAAAGCAATACTTGCTCTTGACGTTTTTCTTCGAATTCAAGACCTTTTTGGACGAATGCAAATGAGTTCAAGTTCTTGAGCTCTGTTTTCGTTCCAAACTCTTCACGGCCGATCGGACGAAGAGAAATGTTGGCATCACAGCGCAGTGAGCCTTCTTCCATCTTACAGTCAGAGACGCCTGTATATTGAATAATGGATTTTAATTTTTCTAAGTAAGCATACGCTTCTTCTGGCGTACGAATGTCAGGCTCAGATACGATTTCAACAAGTGGTGTACCTTGACGGTTGAAATCGACGAGTGAATAACCGTCGCCTGTGTGCGTCAGTTTTCCTGCATCCTCTTCCAAATGAAGACGTGTAATACCAATTCGTTTTGTTTTGCCGTCTACTTCAATTTCAATCCAGCCGTTTTCACCGATCGGTTTATCAAATTGAGAAATTTGATACGCCTTTGGGTTATCAGGATAGAAATAGTTTTTACGGTCAAATTTTGTATCAGTTGCAATCTCACAGTTCAGTGCCATTGCTGCTTTCATCGCAAAGTTCACCGCTTCTTTGTTCAGCACAGGCAGTACGCCTGGATAACCAAGATCGATGACACTTGTTTGCGTATTGGCAGCCGCACCAAAAGGCGTCGGTGAGCTTGAGAAAATTTTTGATTGTGTTTTGAGCTCTACGTGGACTTCAAGTCCAATTACCGTTTCAAAGTTCATTCTGATTCACCCCTTACAGTTCAGGTTTTGCTTTATGATGATCTGTTGCTTGTTCGAAAGCGTGAGCCACGCGGTAAACGGTTCCTTCATCAAAGTGTTTACCGATGATTTGCAGTCCTAACGGAAGACCATTTGCAAATCCACAAGGCACACTGATTCCTGGGACGCCTGCAAGGTTAACAGGGATCGTTAAAATGTCGTTTGCATACATCGTCAGTGGATCGCTTGTCTTTTCACCAATGTTAAATGCCGGAGTTGGTGTTGTTGGTCCTACAATGACATCATACTTTTCAAAAACATCTTCAAAGTCTTTTTTGATCAGCGTACGGACTTTTTGCGCCTTTTTATAGTATGCATCGTAATATCCTGAGCTTAGAGCGAATGTGCCAAGCATGATGCGGCGTTTGACTTCGTCTCCAAAGCCTTCAGAACGGGTATTTTTATATAAATCAATCAGGTTGTCTGCATTGTCTGTACGGTAGCCATAGCGAATACCGTCAAAACGCGCAAGGTTTGCAGATGCTTCTGAAGATGAAAGCAAGTAGTAAGTCGCAAGCGCATATTTAGAATGCGGAAGAGACACTTCTTCCCATGTCGCACCAAGTCCTTCTAATACTTTCAATGCTTGAAGAACAGACTCTTTTGCTTCTTCGCCAACACCTTCACCAAGATATTCTTTTGGTACAGCGATTTTCAAGCCTTTGATGTCGCCAGTTAATGAAGAAAGAAAATCTGGGACATCGACATTTGCACTCGTTGCGTCCATTTGATCAACACCAGAAATCGCTTGAAGAACATATGCATTGTCCTCAACATTACGCGTAATCGGCCCAATTTGATCTAATGATGAAGCAAATGCGATTAAACCGTATCTAGATACACGGCCATACGTTGGTTTAAGACCAACAACACCACAGAATGATGCCGGCTGGCGAATGGAGCCGCCTGTATCTGATCCAAGAGAGAATGGTACTTCTCCAGCTGCAACAGATGCTGCTGAGCCACCACTTGACCCACCTGGAACTGTGTTTAAATTCCACGGGTTCTTCGTTGCTTTGAAGCCTGAGTTCTCCGTAGAAGATCCCATCGCAAATTCGTCCATGTTTAATTTACCGATTGTGACAGCTTCCGCTTCTCTTAAGCGGTTCACAACGGTTGCATCGTAAATAGGATCGAAGTTTTGCAAGATTTTACTTGATGCCGTTGTACGTAAATCTTTCGTCACGATGTTATCTTTGACACCGATCGGCATACCGAACAATAGACCAAGCTCGTCCTTTTCACCAACTGCCTCGTCCAATTCCTTTGCGTACGCACGTGCTTTCTCTTCGTCCAGCGCTAGGAATGCTTGTACTTTCCCGTCTACTTCATGGATTCGTTTATAAGACTCGTCCACTAAATCAGAAACAGACAGTTCCTTTTTATGTAAAAGCTCTTTTAATTCAGAAATTTTGTGGTCAAACAGTGACATGCCTCAGGCCTCCTTTAGTCCAAAATTGATGGCACACGAATATAGCCGTCTTTATGATCAGGCGCGTTTTTGATGACTGCCTCAATGGAAAGACCTTTATTCGGAACATCTTCTCTCATGACGTTTTTCATTTTTAATACGTGTGTTGTCGGTTCAACGTTTTCCGTATCTACCTCGTTTAACTGCTCTGCAAATGAAATGATGCTATCAAGCTGTTCTGTAAACATCTCAGCTTCTTCTTCTGTAATCGCAAGCCGTGCCAAATGCGCAACATGCTTTACTTCTTCTATTGAAATTCTTGACATGCAGGTTCACCTCCAAAAATGATACGTGTTCGTGGTCATGATCATAAGTCATATACACTTTATCATATCAAATTTTACTGTTCTAAAGCAACTTTACGAGGACGCCTAGAAAGGCTTTGTCTCTTGATATGTCATTGTCGTGCAGCAAGTAGCGAAATTATTTATCAAGGTGACATTTTATTTTTCAGAAAATTTTTACTTTAGTTTGTTTTTGTAAGCGCATACATATAGAAGCTTATCACCGATCCGTGCGTTTTTCTTTAAAAATGAAGAGGTTTAAGAAGGTTGATCACTTGGGAATACTCTGATAGGTTAAGTAACCATAGCAGTGAGCAAGGCAGTGAAATGACTTTTCTGTCTAGCACTTCTGTATATTTTGATTGAGGTGATGTCAAATTAATACGAAAAAGGTGAGAAAACAAAATGAGTATTGAAGTTACGATTTCCTTATCTATTTATTTTATCGGGATGCTTGCCATTGGCTGGTATGCATTTAGGAAAACACATGATTTAAATGATTATATGCTTGGTGGACGCGGGCTTGGTCCATTCGTTACAGCTCTATCAGCAGGTGCTGCGGATATGAGTGGCTGGATGCTGATGGGTGTACCAGGTGAAATGTATAAAACCGGTTTATCCACAACCTGGCTTGCGATTGGTTTAATTGTCGGGGCTTATTTAAACTATTTAATCCTTGCACCTCGTTTACGTTCTTATACAGAAATTGCTGATGATGCCATTACGATTCCTGATTTCTTTGACAAACGATTCAAAGGATCTTCTGCTTTATTAAAAGCTGTTTCAGCCGTCATCATTTTAATTTTCTTTACACTGTATACATCGTCTGGGATGGTATCAGGCGGACGTTTATTCGAGTCAGCATTCGGCGCTCACTACATGTTTGGTCTGATTTTGACATCTAGTATTGTGATTTTGTATACACTGTTCGGCGGATTTTTGGCAGTGAGCTTAACGGACTTCGTCCAAGGAGCTATCATGTTTTTAGCATTAGTGCTCGTGCCGATCGTTGCCTTTACACAATTAGGCGGACCTGTTGCCACATTCCAAGATATTCAACAGATTGACCCTAAATTGCTTGATATTTTTAGAGGAACGAGCGTCATTGGCATTATTTCCTTCCTCGCTTGGGGACTAGGTTACTTTGGACAGCCTCATATTATCGTCCGTTTTATGGCGATTACGTCTGTAAAAGATTTGAAACCAGCACGCCGAATCGGAATGAGCTGGATGATTATCTCTGTCATTGGTTCACTATCTGTCGGTTTAGTCGGTGTCGCGTATGTACATGAAACGGGTATGAACCTTGCTGATCCTGAAACGATTTTTATCGTCTTTTCTAAAGTATTGTTCCATCCGTACATTACAGGATTCTTACTTTCTGCCATTTTAGCAGCGATTATGAGTTCAATTTCTTCTCAGCTGCTTGTGACAGCAAGTGCAATGACAGAGGATTTATACAGAACATTCTTTAGAAAGAAAGCATCGGATAAAGAGCTTGTGATGATTGGACGTATGTCTGTCCTCGTTGTTGCGGTTATTGCTCTTTGTCTTTCACTCAACCCAAGTGATACCATTCTTGACCTTGTCGGTTATGCGTGGGCAGGATTTGGTTCTTCATTCGGTCCAGTCATCTTACTTTGCCTATACTGGAAACGAATGAATCATCACGGGGCACTTGTCGGAATGATTGTGGGTGCCGTTGTGGTTCTTACATGGATCACGACAGGTCTTAACCATTCAACAGGTATCTATGAAATGATTCCTGGCTTTACGTTAAGTGGTTTAGCGGCCATTGTTGTGAGCTTAATGACAAGTAAGCCGACAAAAGCATCAAAGCAGCTATTTAACAAAATGGAAAACCATCTTGAAGAAGAAACAAAATAACCAGAAATGAGGAGTCATCTGCATTATGCGGATGACTCTCTTTATTTTTAAATAAAATGCTTTTCTTTCTCCCGTTTCTGAATAAAATAGAAGTTGTGCAGCCATATGGGCTGTGAGAAGATCATATACATGATGTGAAACGTACATGAAGTGAAAGGAGCGATACGCATGTTTTGGACAATTGAATGGGATACGGTCTTAAAATTAGCCGTTGCCACCTTAATCGGTTTGATCATCGGTCTTGAACGCGAACTTAAGAAAAAGCCGCTTGGGCTGAAAACGTGTATTGTCATTGCTGTCAGCTCCTGCGTATTAACCATCATCAGCATTGATGCAGCCTACAATTTCCCTCGAGTCTCTAAGCTTCAAATGGACCCACTCAGGTTACCGGCGCAAATTATATCTGGTGTTGGTTTTATTGGAGCAGGTGTGATTCTTCGCAAAAGCAATGACGTCATCTCAGGTCTTACGACATCTGCGATGATTTGGGGAGCAGCAGGACTTGGGGTTGCAACAGGTGCAGGTTTTTATAAAGAAGCCTTCCTCAGTCTTTTCTTTATTCTCGTCAGTGTGGAATTTTTACCTTGGCTCTTCCAGCGGATTGGACCCATTCGCTTACAGGAAAAAGAAATCCGCATCAGAATGTCACTTTCTGATCGAAACCGCATGACAGAGATTTTAAAAGAAATGAAAGCACTCAATATTCGCATTCATTCTGTACGTATTGATGATTTAAAGGAAAAAGACTATCCGATCATGGAAGTACGTGTTCGCGTACATAAAGACCGCTATACAACCGATGTGTACTTTGATATTAAAGATTTAGAAGGCGTTGTTGGTGTGAAGTGTGATACGGTTTAGGATAAAAAGCCCCTTGCTATGTGAAACAGCAAGGGGCTTTCTATTTATGTTGTTAGCTGATGAAAGTCAAAAGGCGTAATTGGGGTTTTGTCCTCAATCTCCTTTCGAAAACGCGCCAGCATGGCACTTTCGTCAGCGCTTAGTGTTCGGAGATCAAATGCTTGATGTAAAAGCCCATAAATAAGCATATGACGAAGCATAAGGAAATCTGGTATTGTCGCCAGCCATGCGTCATCAAGCTCATTCTCCTGTCGATAGCCTTTGAGAAAATGGCTCATAAATTCACCCGTAAATTCAGCTTTATCCTCATACGGAATCACCGGATACCAAAGAACGTTGTATAGCAAAATGCTTATATCATTGATAAACCAGTGATACCCACAATCATCAAAATCAAATGCAATGATTTCTCCCTGATGATAATGGAAGTTCCCGTGATGTAAATCCGCATGCACCAGTCCATAGACATCCTTGGATATTCGGAGCTGGTGAAGCTTTTGCATCAGTTCATCTTTTCTCTGCAACACAACCGTTTGATCAGAAGGAATATACGTTTCAAGCTTTAATTGCTCCTCCTCATACCACTCTTGACGCTTATAGCGAGGATCTTTCACTTGATATTGTTTAGTCGTTTGATGCATACGCCCAGTATAGGCTCCTAACGCTTGAAACAACTGTCCATTCCAATCTGCTTCGGTCACTTTTCTGCCAGGCGCCTTTTCGTACACTCTCAGCAAAAAAGCGCCTCCTGCTTGATCGGGAATCGCTTCAACATCTTTTCCTCTTGCGGATAAAACCGGTTTAGCTACTGAGATTCCATGTTGAGATAAATACCGAATCCAGTCCATTTCTCCTAGAATATATGTGCGGGAGCGGCGAATGGTATGGGTAATTTTCAATATATAACTCGACCCTTTTTCATCCGTATATTCATACACATAATTTTCTGCATCGGCTAGAAATGTGACCTGTTCTGGCTGAAAATGATAGAGTAGAGCCGCTTTCTTTAAGACCATTTGTTCATCGTATCGTGCTTTTACTTCTTTATGCATGCTGATTCTCCTTTTATCGTCTTTTTACTTATACATGACGGTAATCAGCATTTATACGAGCATCAACATACCTGCCTTTCCTTTTGGTTTCTTCACATACTTTGACAAAAGTTGAAAAATTCCTCTAATTAGAAATAAAAAACCGCCAAAAGGCGGTTTTTATTTAGTCATATATATGGACCGTTGGTTCTTTGTCTTCAGCATTTTTTGTGATGAGGGCTTCTTGCTGATCAGAAGAGGTGATGTTGATTTCTATATTGGTGCTCTTATAGTAATCCATGACTTCACCTGTTAAGTATTGCGTGAATGCCACGACTTCTGTTTTTCCGTAGAATTGCATTGGAATTTCTACTTTCATTTTTTGCAAGTTCCCGTTTTTATAGAAACCTTTGCCTACCACACCTGTGTAATTCGGGAAGTAGTCTTCTACCTTTGTCTTGAAGCGGTCAAATCGCTCTGAATCATCTTTGTAGCTGCTCTTGGCATTATCTGAAGGGAAGAAGACATTCTCTTCTTTAATCGTATCCCAACTGCCAATATCAGCTGATCCTGCTTTTACATCGGTTTTAGCGATGAAGTTTCCTGGAACAATAGATGATTTTGGTGCTTGTTTATAAAGAGCAATCATGACTGGGACTTTTTGCAGTCCGTCCATTTGACGAAGGCGTTTAATGACTTGTTCCGCAATTTTTTCGCCCTCTGCTAAAAGTTTCTTTGAATTTTTCGATGAATCGATGGTCACCTCTTGCTGAGGATCCCCGATATTTTCGCGATAATAATAGACAGAGTTAAGCGCAAGACCGATGACAACCCCGCCAAGCTGTAAGCTATTTTTATCTTTTCTGATTAAGTAATTATGTTCTAGCATGGAAGCTAAGTAGATTGGACTATTTTCATTTTTTGACTTTGTTGAACCTGAGTTTGGAAGAGCAGGGTTTAAGCCTAAGTTCTTAAAGTCTTTGTCTTCTTTTTCAGCTTTTTTCAGATCACTGCCTGTTTTTTTGCGGGCAAGCCAGCTGAGAACAGTATCTTCATCTAAATGCTGTCCTTCTTGGAACAAATAGTCGTTTGTATTGAATGATTCTGTTGCCAGGCGCATGAGCCCTGTTTCAAATTCATCAATGTCTAAGCGTGTATTGAGACGCTCTGCTGTTAGTCCTCTTGCCGCTCCTTGTTTAAACGGCAGCACCATTTTGTAATAGGAATCAGAGATGTTGTACATTGGGATGATCGCTGTTTCTTTCGTTTCATCCGTTTTTTGTGTGACCTCTTCCTCATCCTTTCCCCCAAAAGGTGCACACGCTGACAATACCAGTGTGAGCATTGTCAGCAGCAATAGCAACTTTTTCAATAGAAAACACTCCTCTTATTTCTTTAGCTCCTCGAGCATTTTGGCTTCGTCCCAAATTTCAATATTGAGTTCTTCTGCCTTTGTCAGCTTACTTCCAGCTGCTTCGCCGGCAATGACTAAGTCTGTTTTTTTACTTACGCTACCTGCTAACTTGCCGCCTAATGCTTCGATCGCTGCCTTTGCATCATTACGAGACATTTCTTCTAATTTCCCCGTCAGCACAATCGTTTTTCCTGCAAAGTAGGAATCACTTTCTTCTACTTTCACCGGTTTTGGCCCAGTGTAGGTCATATTGACCCCAAGTTCTTTTAGTTCATTTAGCAGATCTAGAATTTCTTCTTTCTCAAAGTACGTGACAACTGCATCGGCCATTTTTTCACCAATTTCATCTACTTCAAGTAATTGTTCTTTCGTTGCTTGTTTTAACTGATCGATATCCTCAAAGTGCATGGCCAACGTCTTCGCTGCTTTAGAACCAATAAATCGAATACCAAGTCCAAATAATAAACGTTCAAGAGAGTTTTCTTTCGATTGCTCGATCGAACGCAGTAAATTATCGACTGATTTTTCGCCCATTCGTTCTAGCTGAATCAACTCTTCTTTTGTTAAGCGGTAAAGGTCTGATACACGAGAGACAAGCTGTTCTTTGAAAAGTTGTGTAATGACTCGCTCACCTAGCCCATCAATATTCATCGCATTACGAGACACAAAGTGAATGAGTCCTTCACGTATTTGAGCGGGGCATTGTGGATTGATGCACCGAAGCGCCACTTCTCCTTCAATTCTGACCAGCTCACTTTGACACTCTGGACATTCAGTCGGCATGTGAAACGGCTTTTCTTCTCCTGTTCGCTGATCAACAAGGACCCCTGCAACCTCTGGGATAATATCGCCCGCTTTTTTGACAATCACTTGATCAAAAAGGCGGATATCCTTCTCTTTGATTAAATCTTCATTATGAAGAGATGCACGTTGCACTGTCGTCCCTGCCACTTTTACAGGCTCAAGAATCGCTGTTGGGGTGATGACGCCAGTACGCCCCACACTTAGTTCAATATCAATCAGCTTCGTCACGACTTCTTCGGCCGGAAATTTGTACGCAACAGCCCAGCGTGGACTTTTTGCTGTGAAGCCTAGTTCTTCTTGCTGAGCCAATGAATTGACTTTAATGACAATGCCATCGATTTCGTATGAGAAATCAGCACGCTTTGTTTTCAGTGTTTCAATGAGGTCGATCACTTCTTCAATGGTTTGGCACATCCGTCTTTCTTTGTTCGTTTTAAAGCCAAGCTCATCTAGAAGATCAAGTCCTGCGCTTTGCGTTTCAACACCAATTTCATCAAGCTCCGCTATACTGTAGACGAAGATATCAAGGTTTCGTTTCGCTGCAATTTTCGTATCGAGCTGACGAAGTGAGCCAGCAGCCGCATTACGCGGGTTCGCAAACGGCTCTTCTTCGTTTTGTAATCTTTTTTCGTTAAGGGCTTCAAAAGAAGGTTTTGGCATAAATGCCTCGCCTCTCACTTCAATCGACAGAGGCCGATTGATTTTGAGCGGGATGGAACGAATGGTTTTGAGGTTCTCGGTAATATCCTCACCTGTTGTCCCATCACCCCGCGTGGCACCCCGGACAAACACGCCATTTTCATAACGGAGAGAAACAGCGAGTCCGTCAATTTTCAGCTCGACATTGTAAGCGACGTCGTCACCGACTGCCTGACGAACCCGGCGGTCAAAATCAAGAAGGTCCTGTTCATGAAACGCATTGCCGAGACTGAGCATCGGTGTGCCGTGACGTACTTTTTGGAAGGCGTCTAAAACAGCACCTCCTACTCTTTGTGAGGGTGAATCCGCTGCTTTTAAATCAGGGTATTCTTCCTCCAGAGAGATCAGCTCACGCATCCGCGCATCATATTCAGCGTCAGGAACACTTGGACGATCCAGTGTGTGATATTCGTAGTTGTATTGATTCAAAATCTGGTGTAGTTCCTCGATCCGGCGTTTCGCTGCTTCTTTATCCATCTGCTTCTTCCTTTCACTTCATCCGTTTTGTCAGTCCTATCAGTTTATTGCTTTTCGATTGGCGCAAATGCGGCAAGGAGACGCTTAATGCCTGTAGGGCTTGGGAAGGCAATATCAAGCTCTGTACTATCTCCACTACCTTTTACACTCACAACCGTGCCAACGCCCCATTTTTTATGAGCGGCTTTATCACCGACAGCCCAGCCAATGCTGCCGCCGCCTGTGTTTTGAATGGTTTGCGTTTGGGGACGTGAGACAGGCCCTCGTCTTTGCGGTCTTTCTCTCGTTTGGCCAAACGGTGTTTTCGTTTCTTTTTTCTCATTTAGGTTGTCCAATAAATCAGCTGGTATTTCTCTGATAAATCGTGATTCCATATTCATGTTCGTCCGGCCGAATAACGTTCTCATCTTCGCACTTGATAAATAAAGCTCTTCTTCGGCCCGTGTGATCCCTACATAAGCAAGACGGCGCTCTTCTTCCATCTCGGCATCTTCCATTAGTGAACGGCTGTGCGGGAAGACGCCTTCTTCCATTCCCATTAAGAACACAACAGGGAATTCAAGTCCTTTTGCTGCGTGGAGGGTCATTAAAATGACCGCATCCTGATCTTCTTCCTCAGCCTCATCCAGCTTATCAATGTCTGCGACGAGGGCGAGGTCTGTCAGGAAGGTGACAAGTGATTTATCTTCATTTTGTTCTTCAAAGTTTTTAGTGACCGATAGAAACTCGTCAATATTTTCTAAACGGCTTTGTGCTTCAATCGTTTTTTCGATCTTCAGTGCTTCACGATAGCCTGTTTTCTCTAGGATCTCTTCCGTTAATTCTGTGACAGATAAATAATCCTGCATATTTGTCATTTGATCAATGAGCTGTTTGAACTCATCAAGTGCATTGGCTGCTCTTGCACTGAGTCCAATGAAATCCACCTGACCAAGGGCTTCAAACATAGAGAGATCATTCATTTCTGCGTATGCGGCAATTTTATCAACAGAAGTCGCCCCAATTCCACGCTTTGGTACGTTGACAATGCGCGCAAAACTAATGTCGTCATCTGGATTTGACACAAGGCGTAAGTAAGCCAAAATGTCCTTGATCTCTTTTCTGTCATAGAACTTCGTGCCGCCGACGATGTTGTATTGAATGTTTGCCTTCATTAACGTTTCCTCTATGACACGTGACTGAGCGTTCGTTCGATAGAGGATCGCAAAATCAGATAATTTACGCTTGCCGCTCTGATGGAGCTGACGAATCTTTCCAGCGACAAATTGACCTTCACCGAATTCATTATCTGCACGGTAATAGGCAATCTTCGCTCCTTCGTCATTTTCTGTCCAAAGGTTTTTTGGCTTACGGTTTGAATTGTTTTGAATGACCGTGTTTGCGGCATTCAGAATACGTTTAGTTGATCTGTAATTTTGCTCAAGCAAAATCACTTCACTGGACGGATAATCTTTTTCAAAGGAAAGAATGTTTGTAATATCCGCTCCACGCCAGCGATAGATAGACTGATCCGAGTCACCGACCACACATATATTTTGAAAACGCTGAGCGAGCAATTTCACAAGCATGTACTGCGCTCTGTTTGTATCCTGATACTCATCGACATGAATGTATTGGAATTTTCGCTGATAGTGTTCTAATACTTCAGGGATCCGCTCAAACAGACGAATCGTCATCATAATAAGATCATCAAAATCGAGTGATTGGTTTTTGAGTAATCGTTTTTGATAATCTGTGTAGACGTCGCTGACGACTTGATCGTAAAAGTCACCGGCTGTTTTTGCGTATTCCTCTGCGTCAATGAGTTCGTTTTTTGCACTACTGATTGAACCTAAAATGCTACGTGGATCAAACTTTTTAGGATCGATATTTCGTTCTTTTAAAATGTTTTTAATGACTGAAAGCTGATCAGATGTGTCTAATATAGAAAAGTTGCGATTCACACCAATACGGTCAATATCGCGTCGTAAAATGCGCACACACATGCTGTGGAACGTAGAGATCCAAATGTCATCCGCACCAGGCCCTAAAATGGCTTGTACACGCTCACGCATTTCTCTTGCTGCTTTATTTGTAAAGGTAATCGCTAAAATATTCCACGGTGCCACATGCTTTTCTGCCATTAAATACGCAATTCGATGCGTGAGCACTCGTGTTTTTCCACTACCTGCTCCTGCCATCAGTAGCAGCGGCCCGTCTGTTGCTTTGACCGCTTCTTTCTGCGCGTCATTCAGCCCTTCTAATAGATGATTCGATATTTCATTCATTTCATTCACCGCCAATTCGAACTTATGTTCTATTTTAACCCGTTTCGTCTTGTTTGACTATGATGATTTTTTCACTGCGTCGACTGTCTTTAACGCTTCTTTAAAATTGTCATAAATGACGTTTCCCACTACGACAACGTCTGCATGCTGTGCAAAGTCTTTCGCCTGCTCTTCGCTTTCAATACCGCCGCCATAAAATAGAACCGTTTCATGTAGCACTGCTTTGGTTTCTTTCACAAGCTCTATGTCTCCAAGCGTCCCGCTGTATTCTAAGTAAAAGATGGGCAGTTTCATCAAGTGCTCTGCCACTCTCGCATATGCCCTTACGTCATCTATATCCAGTGCCGTATTGGCCTCTGTCAGCTTAGCCGCTTTACACTCTTCGTTTAAGATGACATATCCTTCCGGCACAATCTCTTCCATTGACATCAAATCACCGTATTCCTTCATCGCATCCTTATGCAGACCAACAATCCAATCAGGATGAGCGCTGTTTAACACAGTGGGGATAAAATACAAGTCAAAGCCAGGCACAATCATCTCATGTGTCGAGATTTCAAGAACACATGGCACAAGAAAGCGGCGCACCTTTGACATCAGTTGCAGCACGTTGTCTTCTGTCACATTGTCACTGCCGCCAATTAAAATGGCATCCGTACCGGATTCACAAATCGCTTCAAGTTGTTCATCGGAAATCTCTTTATTTGGATCGAGTTTAAAGACATGCTTCCACTCGGTAACATCATACATGAAAAACGTTCCTCCATTCGTTTCATTCCATTTAAATATTATAACAAAATCAGACACCGCAAAAAATGGGTAACCTCCTTCAGCTAAAAGTTTCATTCTTTTGAAAATAGTCGATTTTCACTTTAGGCGAGGTGAATGGAGACTATATGAAAGCTCCACTTCAAGAGGAGCTGAGGGAGATCAATAGATGCGTGCTGAACTGAAATGAGAGCTACTTCATCTCATCACATGATATTATACATGAAAGGAACATTTTACTATCGACCAAGCAGGTGAATGATTTGAAAAGAACCATCACATATGATCAAACGATCGACATCGGATACATCTATCTCATCCCGCCTCGAATCGGGGCAATCAAAGAAACCATTGAATTAGACGTGAATGAATGTGTGATCGTAGACATCGACAAAGAGGGCCGAGTGGCTGGGCTGGAGTTATTTGCAGAAGAAGCCGAGGTTTTGAAGCACACACCCGTTTATGAGGACGAGCTTTCGTTACGTTTTACGGATCAGGAAGTTCTCTCAACCTATCATTTATCGGGCATTGAATTTCTTTTCTCGACGCCTGATCACGAAGGGTTGATCGGTTTTACGATTGTCGATCCTCTTCGATATCACATCAAAAAAAAGACAAGAAAAAACCGTTTTGAATGGTCAAAACGGTTTTTCTAAACTATTGTCTCACTTCATTAAAATAATGGACGGATGTCATGGCCCCTTCATCGACCATCTTGTTGTCTTGAATATCTAACGGATCAGGGTGACCAGCTTTTTCAGGAACCTTTTCATCTGAGCGGAACATGCTTGCCCATTTTTTGAGATGCTGTTTATTTTTCACTGCTAATAACACTGCACCACCAACCCCTAATCCTGCAAGTACATACGCATTCGGACGCTTATTCATGTATGTTCCCTCCCCTTATGATCTTATTTGTAAGTTACCCCGCCTTTTCATTTCTAAACGTCACAATCTGTTGAAGTGGTTTCTCTTTCAATGAAAAGTGGAATAACAACAGTAATGATAGAGAAAAGAGGGGATTTTCGTGACAACAACTTTCATTGTCATTGGCGCATTATTAGTGATTTTTTTCATCATACCAATCATTTTATTCATCTGGATTTGGATGCGAGATGAAAAACAGGAAGAGCATTCTGTCCTACGAAATTATCCGGTCATTGGAAAGCTACGGTTTATTTTTGAAAAAATAGGACCTGAGCTTCGTCAATATCTGTTTCTAAATGATCGAGAGGAGCTTCCTTTCTCAAGAAGAGAATACGAGCAAGCTGTCATGTCTGGGAAGTACAAAAGCCGGACAATGGGCTTTGGATCAAAACGTGATTTTGACAAGCCTGGTTACTATATTCGCAACGTCCTATTTCCAAAGCAGCGAGATGAGTTACGCATCGATCAATCTGAAAAAATCCAAACAAAAGTGTATCAGATCGATCAAGACAATTTACTGAGAAGAAGTGAACATACAAAAGAGGTCGAAGCAAAACCTTACTATCTCCATCAAGACGATGTACAAATCATTGGTGAACATACATGCCAAAAACCCTTCCACGTCAAAGGATTGATCGGTCAATCAGCCATGAGCTACGGCTCATTAGGCGACCGGGCGATTACGGCTCTATCCTCCGGGTTAAAAATGGCTGGCGGCACATGGATGAACACAGGTGAAGGCGGGCTTTCGCCTTACCATCTCAAAGGGGGCGCCGATATCATTTGCCAGATTGGGCCTGGTTTATTTGGGGTTCGAACAGAGGATGGCGCATTTTCGTTTGAAGAGTTTAAGAAAAAAAGTGAACATGATGAAGTAAAAGCCTTTGAACTCAAGCTAGCACAAGGAGCAAAAACACGCGGGGGACACATTGACGGTGAAAAAGTCACAGAAGAAATTGCCCAAATCCGTAAACTGCCGCCGCACCAATCCATTGACAGTCCGAACCGGTTCGAGATGTTTCACTCCATTCCTGACATGCTTGATTTTATTGAACAACTGCGAAACATCGGCGGAAAACCAGTTGGAATCAAGCTAGTTGTTGGACATAAAGAAGATATCGAGGAGCTTGCTCTCTATATGAAAAAAAGCGGAAAACATCCTGATTTCATTACAGTGGATGGTGGAGAAGGTGGCACAGGTGCTTCCTTTCATGAATTGGCAGATTCCGCAGGGCTGCCGATTTTCACGGCACTCCCAATGGTTCATCAAATATTGAAGGAATACGGTGTCAGAGATCAGGTAAAACTCTTTGCTTCTGGCAAACTTCTCTCACCTGATAAAATTGCGATTGCCCTTTCCATGGGTGCTGACTTTGTCAATATCGCACGGGGACTCATGTTTTCAGTCGGATGCATCCGCGCACAAGTGTGCCATACGAATAAATGCCCAGTCGGGGTCGCCACAACTGATCCAAAGCTGCAAAAGGGTTTATCCATTGAAGAAAAGAAATACCGAGTCTGTAATTATATCCTGTCCCTTAGAGAAGGTTTGTTTAATTTATGCGCAGCAGCTGGAATTGAATCACCTATTCATTTTAACGAAAAACATATTATTTTTAGACAAGAAAACGGCCAGACAAGTGAAGTCCCTATGTTCTCAGGCACAGAGCAGTCTGTCTAGCTTAAAAAGGTGCGTTTCCGCACCTTTTTTCGTTGACATTCTTGCTCAATCACGTATAAAGAACTTAATAGATCTTTGATAAGGAGAAAGAGTATGCGTGAAAAAAAGGTCCGCGGTATGAAACGAAAGACTCAACAGATCATAAAAGAAATGAACGCAAATACGCAGTCGTTTCCGGAGAATGTTTCTGACTACTGGCACCTGCCACTACCAGCGGCTTATGATTTTATGACTTCCAACAGAACACCGAAAAAGATCAAACGTCTATGCATTCAAACCCTATTGAATAGAGCTGAGCATCTCATTGATTTGAAACCAAACGACGGGGACATATATCGTGTCGTGGTCGCAGTCGATCTGCCTGGATTATGGCATTCACAAATCATTGTGTTTAAAGGGGATTCTTATGTGAAAGATTTCTTCAACAGACAAGATGAGTATCAGACATGGCTTCCCCTTTCTGATCAGAGAAATATTCAAAAAGAATGGGATTTATCTGTTGCGCAAAATATGCGAACCATCGGTTTTAAGGAAGTGATCACTGATGACGATGAAGTGTCCTATGAAGGTGAACGATGGTTTATGGGAGAACTTGATGATATCAAATAGAGCCATTTCAACTGAAATGGCTCTATTTGTTCAACTTCAAAACGACAAATCATAAAGAATGTCTGCAGTGAAAGCTGCTTTATTTTGTTTCGTCCGTTGCTTGTTGCTCTGCTACGCGGTCAAGTGCCATCGTATAGGCATCATTTCCGTAGTTCAAGCAGCGTTTGACACGTGAGATAGTGGCTGTACTTGCACCTGTTTCCGTCTCAATTTTATGATACGTATTTCCCTCGCGAAGCATACGCGCTACTTCAAGACGCTGTGATAAAGATTGGATTTCATTGATGGTGCACAAATCATCAAAAAATCGATAACATTCTTCCAGGTCTTTAAGGGATAAGATGGAGTTGAATAGCTGATCTAAGCTTTTGCCCCTTAATTTATCAATTTGCATCTTTATACATCTTCTCCTTTACTATTGGCACACCGCTCCGCACTGACTTTTCCGAGAAAGCGGTATCTTTCCTGACTCATTTTTTTCAACCTCAGCAATGAGCTTTGAACGAATCATGACAGGTTTGGTTCTACGCTGAAAATGCCATCAGGTTCTTTCGTAAGCCGAAGCTTCTTTATCGTAAACAAATTCGACAAGTTTTGTCATATTCCTTGTGCGACAATCTGACAAACTTGTTTGCCTCCGATATCTAGAACACTTCTGCTCTGTTAAGTCTTTCCCTAAAAAACAGTATGTGTAGAAAGCTTGGCGAGACGACAAACCTGCGCCCCGCCTTGCTTAATTATTCAAAATATGTTGGTCGGCCAGCGTAACCGACAGATTCATTTTACAATTGGGCACTTCATTCGTCATGTCAAAGCCCTATGCTTTGTCACCATATCTAGCAGCGAAGAGATCCATTGCTCACTCCTGCCCTATAACAGCGGTCAGAAATCTAGCAAATATGATACAGCTCCACTCTGTTATATTTTAACGCATTATAGACGGAAAGAGTACAGTTTTTTTCATGACATCAAATATTCCTCTTGGTGTCACTCGAATATACGGCAAGTGTGTGCTTTGGAAAAAGACAAGTGTATCAATCGGGCAGTCAAATGGATACCCTCGCTCAATGAGTAGCTTGCGTAACGTTTGCTCCTGCTGAAGAACCGTTTCAAACGGTTCAGCTGATGCACAGCCTGATAATTGCAGCGGGATTTCATGCAAAATCTTTCCGTTTTCTGTGAGCACGATTCCTCCGCCAATTTCTTTCATTCGCTTATGAGCGAGCATCATATCATCTTTATTTTTCCCAATCACTAAAATGTCACCAGTGGTTGAAAATGAGCTGACAAACCCTTGCACCTTGTTTGCAAATCCTTTTAACATTGTGTTCACGCGCCACTCGCCTTTTCGATCAATCAAACTGAAGAAGCTTTGATCATGGTCACAGGACAGCTGGTTGACAGAGTTATCAATCTCCACTGTATAAGGCTCCATGATGACAGCATTGCGCATTTTGACACCAAGCGGCATTGAGAATTGCAGGTCACTCATCGTCAGGTCATAGCTTAAATCTAATGGTTCAAGCCCGCCATTTTCCCATTTTGTTTCTTGGAATTGATGCTGGTTCTCCCCCTCTAATTTAAGGATTACCCCTTTAGAAATCACCGTTTCTGGATTTGGATTCATCGGATCATCTAAAATATTCAAAGAAGCCAATCGGCCAGGACCGACCACGCCTAATAAGTCATCAATTTGATAGTATTTCGCAATGTTAAAAGTCGCCATATTGTACGCATCAATAGTAGGCACGCCTTCTCCAAGGGCAATGGAAATGAGACGATTGATCATGCCTTCTTCATAAAAGTGAGGCGCTGATCCATCTGTTGTATAGAAAAAGTGATCGTAGTGCCTAAAGTCACGCTCATGCAATTCCCTTAAAATGTTCACTAAATCTGGGCGGATGGAAGAATGACGCAAGGACACATGATAACCTAGAGACAAGCGTTTGAGCACATCGTCTGCATTCATTGCTTCATGATCACTGTCCGCTCCAAACAGCTTCATTTTTGTTAGCGTTTTCTCAGAAGCCCCAGGGAAATGCCCTTCAATTCGTTTTCTCTGCTTCTTCGTTTCTTGCATGCAATATAAAATGAGATCATCGCCGTCCATTAATCTTGGCCAGCTCGTTAATTCGCCGCCTTGAAGGACGTCGGGATGATCAATCCATTCTTTCCGATAGTTAATAGGAAGCATCTCATCTTCATACCTGACCTCGGTTTGAAGATCGTATCTGGACCACCAGAAGTACTGAAATGGCTGCTTTTTTAATTCACATAGAGTGGAAAGCGCTTTCTTTTCATTGCTTTGCAAAAGAAGAAATAAGTTATCGCTGACCATCGTTGTTGTGCCAAATTGAGACACATATTCTGCAAGTGATTGGGGATTATAAATATGGAACGGATGCGCGTGAGGTTCAATATACCCCGGCACAATGTATTTACCTTCACAATCAATCACACGTTTAGCTGATTTATTTTGAGGAAGCTCTGCTCCGACATAAACAATTCGATCATCATGTATCCAAATATTTGCCTTCACCCATTGCTTCAAAAACGGGTTTAGCACGAGTCCATTCGTTAAAAGGAGTGTTGGAACTGTTTTTGAGTCGACTACATCGATTTGTGTGCGGATGTCATTGTTTCTCCAATTAAAAGTACGTTCGGACATTCACATACTCTCCTTCATTTGTATTAGCCCTATCGTAACATAACGAACCACGTTACGCATTAATGAAACGTTACAATTTCTTGAAATCACACTTAAAATAATTTAAAAAAGGAGAATCACTTGCAATGAAACCTAATCTTGGCTTAATGGAAGCGCTCATGAGAATTGCCTGCGGAATGACGATATGTACTGTAGCTGGATCCTTATATGCTCGAAAACCATGGAGTAAAATGCTGCTTTTTGGCATCATGCTCGGCGGATTAAAATTGGGCTCTGGTATTCTTCGTTTTTGTCCAGTGACCTATATGTGTGAACAGCAGAATACACATAAAGAGAAGGCTGAGTAGACAGCCTTCGTCAGATTGTTGACAAAGGGCTAAAATGATTTTTATTTAAGCCCTTTGTCTTCCTTTCAGCGTGACATGAAAACCTTTGAAGTCTAGGAAGGGCGAGCACCGGAGCGGAGCGAATGTTACATTCGTGAGCACCGGCGCACAGACCAGCGGGCGAATGCGAGGGTTTATCTGCACGCTGGAGAAGGCTGAGTAGACAGCCTTCTTTTTTTGTGTGTGAATCATTCCGCTGCTTCGCACCATTTGACCAACGTACCAGCAATGATTTCTGCTGCTTCAATCACATGTTTGATCTCAATGGATTCATTAGGGAAATGGGCAAGCTCTGTCGTTCCAGGTCCAAACACAATGATTGGGATATCCGCTGCTTGTGACAGTAATCCGCCGTCTGTCCCCCAAGGGGCGGCTTCCACCTTTGGCGGGTGCTGCATGACCTCTTCGTATTGTTCCTTCAATAGACCTAAAAGCGGGTGATCAGAGTCGATTGACCCTGGAAGCCATCTTGCACCAAACCACTCCACCTCCACAGGATGTTCTTGAAACCAATCATCCTTTTCAGCGAGTCCAGTCATCCAATTTTCTAATTCCTTCTCTGCCTGCTCAACTGTCTCACCTGGCATCACACCAAGCCTGCCTTCCATTGTGACAAGATCTGCGACAGAGGACGGCCAATCACCGCCTTGAATTTTCCCAATGTTGATTGGAATTGGAATCGGGATATGCTGAAACAACGGCTCCGTCACTCGCTGATTTCTTTCTTTTTCTAGTGCCGCTATATGAGAAAGGACCACCGTGCTCTTTTCAATAGCAGAAACACCGTGATACCTTGTTCCGCCATGAGCTGCCCTTCCTTTAATATGCAGCCTGAACCACTTTGATCCTTGCTGAAGTGGAAAAATGTTCATATGACTTGGCTCTGGAATGATGGCAGCGTCCGCTGTGTACCCTTTCAATATCGCAGCAAGTGTGCCTGCTCCGCCGCTTTCCTCTTCGACAACACTATGAAACACCACATCTCCTTTCAGGGGAATCTGAAGCGCATGCAGTGCCTCAAGCGCAAAGAGTAAAGAAACGTTTCCACCTTTCATATCTGTTGCCCCGCGTCCATAAAGTCTCCCGTTTATGATATGCCCGCTGTAAGGTGGATATGTCCATTGATTTGTATCTCCTGCCGGAACCACATCTACGTGCCCGTTTAATAAAATCGATTTGCCGCCACCTTTTCCTTTCAATCGTCCAGCAACGTTGGGACTCCCTTGAAAAGATCGGCGCGGGGAATAAAAATAAGGATGCTCTAGTAATTCATCACCGCCAATTTCCCAAACGTCTACATCAAAGCCAATGGCGGACAGTTTATTGGCCACGATCTGCTGAACCTCTTCTTCATTTCCTTGGGTGCTGTCACATTGCACCATTTGCTGAAGAAGCGTAATGGCTTCATCCTGATGCTCTTTCATCCAGTTTCTGATACGTGTCATTGGCTGCAAGTCGTTCATCCTTTCTACACAACAGATTTGACATCAGGCGCTAAAATTAATGGCGCTTCAGTCGCCCTTATGACATCTTCCGGCTGAAATGGCGGCATGACTTCACGTAAAATGAGCAGCTGAGACTTGACCTCAATGACCGCCATATCCGTAATAATCAAATCGACACACGCTTTAGCGGTTAACGGCAATGTACAAGCCGATTTCACTTTAGATCGACCGTGTTTATCAAGATGGCTCATCACCACGACCACTTTTTTCGCTTTTTGCGCCAGCTCAATCGCTCCGCCCATACCCGGTACTCTTTTCCCCGGTACAATCCAATTGGCAAGATCCCCTTGGCTGCTTACTTCAAGTGCACCCAAAATCGTCATATCCAGCATGCCTTTTCGGATGATGCCAAAAGCAGTCGTACTGTCCATGTACGAGCCGCCCTTTGTCAACGTAATGGGAAAACCACCGGCATTGCACAAATTCGGATCTTCTTCCCCTTGCAGAGGCGAGGCTCCTGCCCCCATAATGCCGTTTTCTGCATGCAGCCACACCTCGTAATGTGATGGAATGTAATCTGCCGCTAGGGTCGGAATGCCGATCCCAAGATTCACAATCATGCCATCTTCAATTTCTTGTGCTGCTCTTTTAGCAATGCGGTGTCTTAAATCGATGTCTCCCATGCCCATGTCCAGTTCACTCCTTTTGATTGCACGATTTGATTCACAAATACGCCTGGCGTCACGATTTCTTCTGGATCGAGCTGCCCCGCTCCCACAATTTCTTCTGCCTCCGCAATGGTCCAGTCTCCTGCCATCGCCACAATCGGGTTTGTATTCCGTGCGCTTTTATCAAAAATCAAGTTTCCTACTTCATCTGCTTTGTAGGCATTGACGATGGCAATATCCGCTGTGAGCGCAGGCTCTAACATATAATTCTTACCATTCAATTGAACCAATTGTTTCTCATCGAGATTCAGGCTATCCATCCCAACATCTGTCACAATGCCCGCCAGCCCCATTCCGCCTGCTCTGATTTTTTCTGCAAGAATGCCCTGCGGATAAAAATGAACGTCTAATGTACCAGCCTGCATTTTCTGTCCGGCAATGGGATTTGAGCCGATATGAGAGGCGATGATTTTTTTCACTCTTCCTTCTGTGATGAGCCGGCCCACACCAATTTGCGGGAAACCTGCATCATTTCCGATCAATGTCAGATCTTGAATATTTGCTTCCAAAATGGCATCAATCAACGATGGTGGTGAACCCACGCCGCCAAATCCGCCAAACATGATGGTCATGCCATCTTTTAATCGCGTCATCACTTCATCCAAACCCACAGTTTTGTTCATGTTCGTTCCTCCTTACATAGCAGATGGGAAAAACCCTCGATTGATCACTTCTTGTTCGACTTGTGTGATGGTCTGCCTGAATAAATCAATGAGTTCATCCATTTCTTGCTGTGTGATGGAAAGCGGCGGTGCGATCATAACCGCTGCGCCTCCGACTCCATCCTCTCCAGCGCTTGCTGGATACACCAGCAGTCCATTTTGTTTTGCCGTTTCAACGACGAGATTGGTTATCTGAGCATGTGCAGGAAATGGCGTTTTGGATAAACGATCTGCGACAAACTCAATGCCAATAAGCAATCCCTTCCCTCTCACATCTCCTATGATGGAATGATTTACTTGCAGATCTTTTAAAGCATTCATCAGATATCGCCCAGAAAGGTCAGCCCGGTCGGGAAGCTGATGTTTTTTCATATATCGAATGACCGCTAATGAAACGGCTGCTGAAAGCGGATTGGCACTATATGTGTGCCCTGCCATGACAGAGCCGGAGCCGCTGATAATCGGTGCCATCACACGATCCGTTGAGACAACTGCTGCGATTGGAGAATAACCTGCGCTCATGCCCTTTCCGAGAACCATGATATCTGGTACCGTGCCCCAGTGTTCCATCGCAAACATTTTCCCAGTTCGTCCAAAGCCCGTCATGACTTCATCTGCGATCATTAAAATGTCGTTTTCTTCACAGACACGCTTCATCGCTTCGAAATATCCGTCTGGCGGCAGGAGCGCCGCTCCCGCTGCGCCAACAATCGGTTCAGCAATCAATGCGGCGATCCTCTCTTTTCCTATACGCTGGATGACGGTCTTAAATTCCTGAACATACCACTCGACCTGCTTGCTGTCTTCCTTTGGCAGCCATGACCGGTAGCTATAGGGCGGTGACAGCACTGGGTGCTTTTCAAGCAGTGATTCAAAGCGCTCCCTCCTTGCAATATGACCTGACATTGACAGCGCCCCTAATGTAATGCCGTGGTAACTCATCCATCTTGAGATGATATGATTTTTTTCCGTCTTCCCCTGCTCCTGCCAATGCTGAATCGCCATTTTCATAGCAGTCTCCGTTGCCTCTGAACCGCTCCCTACAAAAAAAGACCAGTTCAGATCACCTGGGCAAAGTGTACTCAATTCATACGCTAGTTCTTCCGCTGGTTCATTCGTAAATTGTGACCTGTACGTAAAGCTCACCTTTTTCGCTTGCTCCGTCATCGCATCAATAATCTCTTGTATGCCATGTCCAATACTTGCCGTGACTGCCCCTGATGAGCCATCTATAAATTTTTTTCCGTCCCGATCATATAAATAAATCCCCTCTCCTCTCACAGCCACAGGATATTGCTGATTTAACATCGGTTTGATTAAGTAATCCCGGGTCTCCACTTTGTCATTCCTCCCTCTCTTGTCAGCAGCTGCACTTTTCTTTTTACATGAATCGCAAGAAAATTTTGTATACTTGGTATAAGATTAGCTTAATCAAGAGGGCAGTCATCCTCCATTCGCCATATGCCCGAATTTCACATGTGTTTTTTATACATGGTGTATAAGAGTGTTCAAAAGGAGGTCATGAGTCTATGGCGATTCTCGTCAAAGATGCACTCTCGCTCGATATGATGAAAGAAACCAAACTGCTTGCTGGAGAAAATGGACTGGATCGTCTTATCCAGTGGGTGACCATTGTGGAAATTATTGAGGACACGTCTAGACTTTCCGAAGGAGAATTACTTGTTACAACTGGGTTTGGACTGACAGAAAATAAAGAAAGACGCATACGGCTTGAACAATTGATTCAATCTCATCGTCTTTCAGCCATTGCCATTTATAAAGGCGTGTACTTAACGGAAATTCCCGCATCACTCATTGAAGCCGCCGAAAATAGCGGTATTCCGCTCATCGAGATTCCGCCTCATGTCAATTTTTCAGACATCACAAAAGCCGTTCTAGAACAAATCGTCAGCAGTCAGCTCCATCAGCTCAAATATTCTTCCGCGATTCATCAAAGACTGACCCATTTAAATGTGAGCAATAAAAATGTCACGCAAATTACAGATGAACTGGCACATCTCACAGCAGCAAATATCGTCGTACTGGATGTGTTTTTGCACCAAACAGCAGCTCATCTCGAAACAGACGAAGTGACCTATTCTCCTGCTTTTGGCTTTCTAACAGATGACGAACCGATTGAAACCTCTTCTCTGCTCAAGCAGGCAGAGGAAAAAGGCCGGCTCGTCTATGACACATATGGTGCGTTTGTTCTAGCGGCATGCCCTGTGATTGCAATGGGGGATATTTTCGGGTTCATTGTGGCGTTAAAGAAAAAAGAGACGTGGCACCATCTCGATGCCATCGCCATTGAGCATGCCGGTGCGGTGTATGCGATTGAATGGTTGAAACAAAAAGCCATTCAAGATACAGAAAACCAAATGCAGGGGCATTTATTGGATGATATGCTGCAACAGCAATACACAGAAGAAAGTTATGTCATCGAACAAGCAAGAAAGCTGCAATATGATATGAGCGAAGAACAAGTCGTCATCTACTTTCAATTTCAGCATCAGCACACACAGCTCGATCATCAAATGGTGCAGCGCCTATCCCAATTGCTCACATCCATTTTTGAACGCAGACAAATTCCTTTTTTATTAAAGGCAAGGCTTGATTCCATTTTCGTCTTGACGCCTGCAGGGAAAAGCACGTATCAAGAAACAAATTGGTATCGCGCATCAGAAGAATGCCGCAGTACTTGGTCTTATTTTTTCCCCGTCCATCCCATTGTGATTGGCATTGGAAGAGCCTACGACCAGATCAGTCTCTTTGCTAAAAGTGCAAAAGAAGCCCAGTATGCAGCAAGGCTTCTTCCTCTTTTGAAAACAGATGACAGCATCATTCATTATCAGAAGCTCGGTCTATATGGGATGCTGCTTGAAATGAACGAAGCCGGAATGAATTTGCATGACTTTTATGTGGAGCTGTTAAGCCCGCTGCTTTATACAAAAAAACAAGGGGCTGACCTCATTCATACACTCGAAGTGTATTTGGCACACAATGAAAATATTCAAAAGTCAGCGGGGGAATTGTTTATTCACCGGCATACGTTAAGCTACCGGTTGAAACAAATTGAAACGAGAACAGGCTGCAGCCTCAAATCCACTGATGATCGGATGAAGCTGCAGCTGAGTATCATGGCGTACCGCCTATCTGGTCTGCTTGATCAGATGAGAACCATCTCATGATTCATTTGGCGTTTTGACCCATAGATTCATATCTTCAATTTTGTCAAAAATATAGCAGTTGTTTTGAAAGCGTCCGGTGTATGTATACCCGAGCTGATAAAATACTTGATTCATTCCATAGGACAGTGCACGGGCGAGAGAATAAAAGACATAAATGTGCATGGATTGAAGCTCTTGTTCGAGGGCTAGAATCAAATGATGCATGAATCCTAGTTTTCTGTATGTGGGAAGGGTTGCACAATCTGTTAATTCTGCATGACCATACGGTGCATTGATTTCAGCGGATGCGGCACTTACAAGTTGACCGTCATGTTCAACGGCATAAAAAACCGTCCCTTCCTCCATTACCTTTCGGATGTAATCTGGCTCGTTCATTGGCGTGGGATACGTTTCAAAGACCGTATCATAGAGCGCTGCCAGCTTGTGCACATCCTCTGGACCGGCTTTCCTCATCACATACTCATCCTGCCACACGCCTTGGTCTTTTTTCATCGGCTTTTCTTGAATAGACGCAACCATTTCATCTTCCTTCAGCCAAAATGGGCTGTTCATTCGATCTTCGGTCAGAAAGAGCGACATGCCGTACGCATCACTTCCGAGGAAATAATGAGAAAACACGCCTTCAAGCCGAAAGCCTTTTGCTAAAAAAAGAGGCATATGCTCGCGCCTTACTTTTACAATAACCTTAGACGCCTTGCAGTCCGCCGCTTCCTGAAGCACGGACTGAATCACATCCTGCACCCTGCCACTATAGTCATCCAAACGAATTCGCTCATTGAATGGATCCATACAGATCAAAGCAGAAAAACGCTCGTTTGCAAGTTTCTTCAATTGCACCATACACTCATTCCCCTCTTAGCTAATGAAAAACTTCCAAATTAAAAATGAAGAAATAGCAACGCCAGAAAAAATGGATAGGATCATATAACTAATGGCAAAGCCTTTTTTCAATTTATTCTGCTTAATGGCAGTCACCATGATGTTATTTATAGTTATGAGATATAAAACAATGACGTTTGCAAAGATGATAAATGCTTTGATTTCCATGTTGCCTCCCTAAATCTATTCGTGATCCCATACTACTTCTTCATCATCTGCCCGCATCCCTCCTATGAACAGAAGAAGAAAAAAACACCTTTCCATCTCGTCAGATAGAAAGGTGTTTTGATTAAACGTTTTTCCCCGCAGCCTTCAGCGCACGGGCGCCAATGTCACGGCGATAAAATAAACCTGGCTGAATGATTTCTTCAACCGCTTCATACACTCTTGATCTTGCTGCTTCAAATGTGTCGTCAAATGCGGTCACATTTGCTACACGGCCGCCATTTGTGACGAATTGATCGTTTTCCTTTTTTGTTCCTGCGTGGAAGGTGACGACATCAGAGACCGTTGTTTGCAAAGCACCGATTGGTGTGCCTTTTGCATAGTCTTCCGGGTATCCTTCTGATGCAAGAACGACACTGACAGCGGCTGTGTCTTTCCACTGCAAGTCCACATCTTTTCCATCTAGAATATCTAGGAAGACTTGGACTAGATCTGATTCAAGGCGAGGGAGCACTACTTGCGTTTCAGGGTCGCCAAAGCGTGCATTGAACTCAATGACTTTTGAGCCTTCTGGTGTTAGCATTAAGCCCGCATATAAAATGCCTGTAAACGAACGCTCTTCCTGCACCATCGCGCGAGCTGCTGGTTTGACGACGTCTTCCACCGCTTTTTGTACGACTTCATCAGAAATTTGTGGAACCGGTGAATAAGCGCCCATCCCGCCGGTGTTTGGTCCTTTGTCATCTTCAAATGCCCGTTTATGATCCTGTGCGATCACCATCGGATACACCTTTTCTCCATTGACAAAGGCCATCAGAGAAAACTCTTCACCCGTTAAAAATTCTTCAATGACAACCGATGCACTCGCATCGCCAAACTTTTCATCCTCTAAAAAGTCATGTAGGCAGTTGATTGCCTCTTCAAGCGTCATTGCAACTGTCACGCCTTTTCCTGCGGCAAGCCCATCTGCTTTAATGACAATTGGTGCACCCTTTTCTTCCACATATGCCTTCGCTTCTTCAAATGATGTAAAAGTGGCGTAAGCGGCTGTCGGGATATCATAATTTTTCATTAAGTCTTTTGCAAATTCTTTTGAGCCTTCAATGACTGCGGCTTTTGCATTCGGTCCAAATACCTTTAGACCTGCTTCTTCAAATGCATCGACGACACCTGCAATTAAAGGAACCTCTGGACCGACAATTGTTAAACCGATGTTATTGTCTTTTGCAAAACGAATTAACGCCTCATGATCTCCCTCGTCGATCGGTACAAGCTTTGCTGCGTCTGTCATTCCATCATTGCCGGGTGCGACAAATACTTGGCTGACAAGTTCGCTTTGATTCACTTTCCATGCGATGGTATGCTCTCTTCCGCCTCTGCCGATAATTAATACGTTCACACTGTCATCCCCTTAATGTTTGAAATGTCTAACGCCAGTGAAGACCATGGCGATGCCGTATTCATCTGCTTTTTGGATTGATTCTTCATCACGAATGGAACCACCTGGCTGGATGATCGCTGTGACGCCTGCCTTTGCAGCAGCTTCCACTGTATCGCCCATTGGGAAAAATGCATCAGAACCTAGTGCACTGCCTTTTGCCTTTTCACCTGCTTGCTCAATCGCAATGTTAGCCGAGCCAACACGGTTCATTTGACCAGCACCAATACCTGCTGTCATTTGATCCTTCGCTAGAACGATGGCATTTGATTTCACATGCTTGACGACTTTCCAAGCGAGCTTTAAGTCTTTCCATTCGTCTTCAGTCGGTTCTCTTTTCGTTGGAATAGAGATCGTTGCTTCCTCTAAGCCGTATGTGTCGATATCCTGAACGAGCAATCCACCATGAACACTTGTGAGCTGCTTTTCTTTTTTCCCAAGATCTGCTTCTACATCTAATGTTAGTAGACGAAGGTTCTTTTTCGCTGTTAGCACATCAAGTGCTTCTTGGCTAAACGATGGTGCGATGACGATTTCTAAGAAAATCGTATGGAGCACCTCAGCCGTTTGTTTGTCTACTTCACGATTAAGCGCCACAATGCCGCCGAAAATAGATGTTTCATCTGCTTTAAATGCACGATCAAATGCTTCTGCAATCGTTTCTCCTGTCCCAACACCACATGGGTTCATATGCTTTACAGCCACAGCCGCTGGCTCCGTAAATTCACGTACAATTTGAAGAGCTGCATCTGCATCTTTGATGTTATTATAGGAAAGTTCTTTTCCATGTAATTGCGTTGCAGTAGCTAAAGAGCCTTTGCTTGGAAGCGCATTTTCATAAAACGTCGCCGCTTGGTGCGGGTTTTCTCCATAACGAAGAGATTGTTTTTTCTCAAATGTGACTGTGAACTGTTCTGGCTCTGTTTCACCAACAAAGTTCGTTAAATAATCCGCAATCAGGGCATCGTAAGCAGCTGTATGACGGAATACTTTTGCTGCAAGCTCACGTTTTTTCTCTAGTGAGACGCCGCCTTCTTTGATTTGTTGAACGACAGAATCATAATCACGCGGGTCTACAATCACAGTGACGTCCTGATGGTTTTTAGAAGCAGCACGAAGCATACCCGGTCCGCCAATATCAATGTTTTCAATCGCTTCTTCATACGTGACATCGTCTTTTGAAATGGTCTCTTTGAATGGATATAGATTCACAACGACAAGATCAATCGGCTGAATGCCGTGCTTTTCAATCTGTGCCATATGCTCATCGTTTTCTCTCACTGCTAACAGTCCACCGTGAATGTTCGGATGAAGCGTTTTGAGACGTCCGTCCATGATTTCTGGGAAGCCAGTCACTTCAGAAATACCAATGACATCAATGCCGTTCTCTTGAAGAAGTTTGTGTGTACCACCAGTTGAAATCACTTCAACGCCAAGTTCTGTTAGTTCTTTCACAAAAGGTACAAGATTTGTTTTATCGGAAACACTGATTAATGCGCGTTTGATCGTCATGCCTTTGTCACCTCATTAAGATAATTCTAAAAGTGATTTGATCACTTTTGGATATAGTGTATGTTCTAATTCATGCATTCTTTTTTCAATGGATTCAAGGTCTTCCCCTTGTTCAATATGAATGGCTGCTTGATCAATAATCGGGCCGGTATCCATGCCTTCGTCGACATAATGAACCGTGATGCCAGCCACTTTGACTCCTGCTTGATAGGCTTGTCCAATCGCATCGAGTCCAGGAAATGCTGGCAGTAAAGAAGGGTGGATATTCACGATTTTCCCTCTAAATGCATCAAGCAATGTCGGACCGATCAGTCGCATATACCCAGCGAGGAAAATCCATTCCACTTCATGCAGCTTCAGCTGTTCAATGATGGTTTGCTCAAAAGCGGCTTTACTTGGGAAAGCCTTCGGCGTAAAAGAAAAAGACGGAATGCCCTCTTTCTCTGCCCGCTCCAGCACCTTCGCACCCGGTTTATCACAGATCACAATGGCGGCTTTTGCCGGCCACTGTTCTTCTTTTAACGTATCAATAATGGCTTGAAAATTTGTCCCGCTTCCAGAGGCGAAGATCGCAAACTTTTTCATGAGAGGCTTCCACCACCGAAAGTGACGCCTTCTCCTTTTTGAACTCGTCCGATAAGAAAGGCTTTCTCTCCGTCTTGTTCAAGTCCGCTGATCACATCCACAAGATCATCCTCTTTGACGGCTAGGACAAAGCCGATGCCCATATTAAATACATTGAACATCTCTTCTGCTTTCAATTGCCCTTTTTCTTGAATAAAGGAGAAAATAGGCGGGACCGGCCATGAGCCATTATCAATCTCCACACCAAGTCCTTCAGGTAGCATACGTGGTAAATTCTCAATAAAGCCGCCGCCTGTCACATGTGCCATACCGTCAACCTTGCCAGCTTTCACTTGTTTAAGAACAGGCTTGACATAAATTTTCGTCGGTTCCAGCAGCTCTTCTCCAAGCGGTCTTGTAAAAGGTTCATACGTTTGGTGAAGGTCTAGACCTGCGTCTTCCAGCAATACTTTTCGTACAAGAGAATAGCCATTGCTATGAATTCCGCTAGAGCTGAGTCCAATCAGCAAATGACCTTCCTTGATGTTCTCACCTGTGACGATTTCATCCTTTTCAACGACACCAACAGAAAATCCAGCAATATCATATTCTTCTTCTGTGTAAAGACCCGGCATTTCTGCAGTCTCTCCGCCGACAAGCGCTGAACCAGACTGCTCGCATCCGTCAGCTACACCTTTGACGATGGATTCAATTTTCAAAGGATCTGCTTTTCCAACTGCTAAGTAATCTAAGAAAAAGAGCGGCTCTGCCCCTTGTGCAAGTACATCGTTCACACACATAGCAACAGCATCTACACCGATCGTATCGTGTTGATCCATTAAAAATGCCAGCTTTAATTTCGTACCAACACCATCTGTTCCTGAGACAAGAACGGGCTTTTTGTATGGCAGTTCAGATAAATCAAACATACCGCCAAATCCGCCTAGAGCCCCCATGACACCTGCTCTTTTTGTACGTTCTACGTGTGTTTTCATTCGTTTAACGGCTTCGTATCCTGCTTCGATGTCGACACCGGCGTTTTTATATGCTTCTGACATCCCATTCACTCCTTTTATCTGCTTGTCTTCCATGTATTTTCGGCAGAATGAAAGAGCAGCATATCAAATCACGTTGACTGCTGCTCCATTATTCGATTATTTCGTCAGGACTGTTTCCTTCACATGAGGAAGGACAGTATCTTCATAAATTTCGGTCGGGTATTTTCCAGTAAAGCATGCTAAACACTGACCACGCTGCGGATCATCATACTTTCTGCCAATCCCGTCCATTAAACCGTCTACAGATAAAAATGCAATGGTGTCTGCACCGATTTCCTGTCTAATTTCTTCCACTGAATGAGATGATGCAATCAGCTCTTCGTGTGTAGACGTATCAATTCCATAAAAACACGGATGAGCGATTGGCGGTGAACTAATGCGTACATGCACTTCCGTCGCTCCCGCTTCTCTTAGCATCGTCACAATCCGGCGGCTTGTGGTTCCGCGTACGATGGAATCATCCACCATGACGACACGTTTGCCTTCGACCACCCCGCGCACAGCAGACAGCTTCATGCGCACGCCCTGCTCACGCAATGCTTGAGACGGCTGAATAAATGTCCGGCCAACATAACGGTTTTTAATTAAACCTAGCTCATATGGAATACCTGTTGCTTCGGCATAGCCAATCGCTGCAGAAATACTGGAGTCTGGCACACCTGTCACGACATCTGCTTCGACATGTGCTTCTTCTGCAAGCTTCTTACCAAGATTCTTTCTCGCACTATGCACGTTGATGCCATTGATATTGCTGTCCGGTCTTGAGAAATAAATGTATTCCATGCTGCACATGCTGCGGTTAATGTTCATCGAGAAACGCTCAGATTTTAAGCCGTCATCATTAATGATCAGCATTTCGCCAGGCTCTACATCTCGTAAATAGGTAGCACCGACGACATCAAATGCACATGTTTCAGAAGCGACAACATAAGCATCCCCAAGCATACCAAGTGAAAGTGGGCGTAATCCGTTCGGATCAAGCGCTACGATCATTTCTGTTTCCGTCATGATTAGGAAAGCATAAGCTCCTTTTAACATAGACAGAGCATTTTTGATTTGATCCTTCAAATCCATATATCCGCTGCGCTTAATTAAGTGAGCGAGCACTTCGGTATCAGAAGACGTTTGAAAAATACTTCCTTGGTTCTCTAGCTGCTGTTTTAATTGCGTTGCATTGACCAAGTTTCCATTATGAGCAAGGGCAAGACTGCCATTGTTTTGCGAGCGGAAGAAGAGGGGCTGCACATTCTCAAAGCCGCCTCCGCCTGCTGTCGCATACCGAACGTGTCCGATCGCACCTTTTCCCTTTAAATCCTTAAGCTCACCATTTTGGAACACTTCCGTAATCAGTCCAAGGCCTTTGTGTGACGTCAGGTTTTCACCGTCTGTTGCAATAATTCCCGCACCTTCTTGTCCTCGGTGCTGAAGGCTATGCAATCCGTAATATGTGATTTGCGGGGCTTCTTCGTGTCCCCAAACCCCAAAGACGCCACATTCTTCGTTTAAGCCTCTGATTTCAGCAAGCATGGGATCGCTCCTTTCCATGCGCGTTCAAGCTCGTTGACTGCCGCATGAATCCATTGTTGTCCTTCTTGATTTTTGACAGTGAATACACCATCATTTGTGACCGTTCCGACTTCTTTTGCATCTTGCACAGCCGCAGCAAACGCTTCGCGATTTTCTGGTTTCACTGTGACGACAAAACGTGACTGTGATTCACTGAATAGTGATGCAGCGCTGTTTAGATCGAGCTGGATATCAGCGCCAAGACCATCTGTTCCAAATGTACTTTCAGCTAGTGTTACACCAAGACCGCCTTCAGACACATCATGTGCTGACTGAACAAGTCCGTTTTGAATCGCTGCTAATAGGGCTTCTTGACGCGCCAGTTCTACATCCAAATTAATTTCTGGTGCTTTTCCGTAGATACGGCCTTCTGTCATTTTTTGAAGCTCACTGCCTGCGAATTCTTCCTTCGTTTCACCAATGACGAAAATCACATCGCCTGCCTGTTGGAACGATTGAGTCGTAATATGAGCTGTATCTTCAATCAAACCAACCATGCCAATAACTGGCGTTGGGTAAATGGCCGTTCCATTTGACTCGTTATATAAAGAGACGTTACCACCGATGACCGGTGTGCTTAATGTACGGCAAGCTTCGCTAATGCCGTCAGCAGACTTTTCAATCTGCCAGAAGATTTCTGGTTTCTCCGGGTTACCGAAGTTCAAGTTATCTGTTACTGCAAGCGGACGAGCGCCTGAGCAGACAATGTTACGTGCAGCTTCTGCAACGGCGATCTTACCGCCAACCTCTGGATCAAGGTAGAGATAACGTGCGTTACAATCTGTTGTCATCGCAAGAGCTTTTTTCGTCCCACGGATTCTGAGCACGCCCGCATCAGAGCCAGGTGCAACGACTGTGTTTGTACGAACCATATAGTCGTATTGATCGTAAACCCATTCTTTACTCGCAATCGTTGGCTGTTTTAACAGCTGTTTCAACGTATCTGCTGCATCTGTGATCGCTGGAGCTTCCACTTTCGTTTCTAAAAACTCACGATAGTATGCAGGCTCACTTGACGGCTTATGATAAACCGGTGCTTCTTCTGCAAGAGCATCAACAGGAAGCTCACACACCACTTCTCCTTGATGGAGTAAACGAAGCATTTTATCGTCTGTCACATGACCGACTGATACCGCTTCAAGATCGTATTTTTCGAAAATATCAATGATTTCTTGCTCACGGCCTTTTTCAATGACTAGAAGCATTCTCTCTTGTGATTCAGACAGCATCATTTCGTATGCGGACATGCCTGTTTCACGCTGCGGAATGAGGTCTAAATTCATCTCAATCCCAGAACCTGCTTTACTCGCCATTTCTGCACTTGAGCTTGTTAAGCCAGCCGCTCCCATATCTTGAATTCCAACGAGCGCATCGTTTTTGATGACTTCAAGGCACGCTTCAAGCAAAAGTTTTTCCATGAATGGATCACCGACTTGAACCGCTGAACGTTTTTCTTCTGATTCATCAGAAAATTCTTCAGACGCAAATGTTGCACCGTGAATACCGTCACGTCCCGTTTTAGCACCAACGTACATGACCGTATTGCCAACACCTTTTGCCTGCCCTTTCTTGATGTCTTCGTGGTTGATTAACCCTACACACATCGCGTTAACGAGCGGATTACCTTCATAGCTTTGATCAAAATGAACTTCTCCGCCGACTGTAGGAATTCCAATACAGTTTCCATAGCCTGCGATCCCTGCCACTACTTCTTCAAACAAGTACTTCACGCGCGGTGAAGTCAGTTCACCAAAACGAAGAGAGTTTAATACCGCAATTGGACGCGCACCCATGGAAAATACATCACGGATAATTCCGCCGACACCAGTAGCTGCTCCTTGATACGGTTCAATCGCAGATGGATGGTTATGTGATTCGATTTTAAATACAACCGCTTGGTTGTCTCCAATATCAACGATTCCAGCGCCTTCCCCAGGACCTTGAAGAACATGCTCTCCTTTTGTCGGGAATTTGCTTAAAACAGGCTTTGAGTTTTTATAACTGCAATGCTCTGACCACATGACAGAAAAAATACCCGTTTCTGTGTAGTTTGGCAGCCTGCCAATAATGGATTCGATTAAAGCGAATTCTTCATCACTCAATCCCATTTGCTGATACAATTTCTCTTCTTTAATTTGCTTGTGACTTGGTTCAAGCAGTAGTGACATGAGTGTCCCTCCAATTTTTCACGATAGATTGAAACAATTTAAGTCCGTCTGCGCTGCCTAGTAATGTATCCACCGCGCGCTCTGGGTGCGGCATCATGCCGAGTACATTGCCCTCTTCATTCGTAATACCTGCAATTCGATTGACACTGCCGTTAATATCGTCTCCGTAAGTGAAAGCGATTTGGTTATTTTCAATAAGCTTTGCTAAAGTGCCTTCATCACAGTAGAAGTTGCCTTCACCGTGCGCTACAGGAACCGAAATGGATTCGCCTTTTTGATAGCCGCTTGTAAATTGCGTTTCGTTGTTCTCTACAATGAGTTCAACTGGACGACAGATAAATTTCAAGTCTTTATTTCGTCTCATCGCACCCGGAAGAATGCCAAGCTCCTGAAGAATTTGGAACCCGTTACAAACACCGAGAACAGGTTTTCCTTCCGCAGCTGCTTTTTTCACCGCTGGCATAATGTTTGAAAAGCGAGCAATCGCACCACATCTTAAGTAATCCCCATAAGAGAAACCGCCTGGTACGAGTACACCGTCAAATCCGTCTAGACTCGTTTCGTCGTGCCATACATATTCAACTTGTTCACCTAACTCATCTTGAATCGCATGGTACATATCGATATCACAGTTAGAGCCAGGCAAGACGATCACTGCAAACTTCACTGTGCGACAACCTCCTCCACCTCATAGCGGTAATCTTCAATCACCGTATTGGCCAGTAATTTTTCACACATTTCTTTGACGACTGTGTCTAAATCACGATCTGATTTTTCAATGACAAGCTCCATGTATTTCCCGATACGGACATCCTTTACTTCCTGATAAGACATGCTGTGCAAGGCGTGCTGCACGGCACTTCCTTGTGGATCAAGAACGCTCTCTTTTAAGCTGACAAAAATTTTCACTTTATACATGTTTATGGCCTCCAAGTCTTTTGAAAATTTCTTCGTATGCATTTGTTAAGCCGCCCAGGTTTCGTCTGAACACGTCTTTATCAAGCTTTTCGTTTGTGTCTTTGTCCCAAAGCCTGCACGTATCAGGTGAAATCTCATCAGCTAGCAAAATACGATTCTCGTGATCTATTCCGAATTCAAGCTTGAAATCAATTAAATTCACATGGCAATCTGAGAAGATTTGCTTCAATTCTTCATTCACTTGTCTTGTGATTTGTTTCATTTCCTCGACCTGCTCAGGTGTCGCTGCATGTAAAATGCGAATATGATCTTCTGTAATGAGCGGATCACCAAGTGCATCATCTTTGTAGTAAAACTCGATCAAAGGTGTGTCCAGTTTCGTTCCCTCTGGAATCCCAAGACGCTTTGACATACTGCCTGCCACCACGTTTCGCACAACGACTTCAAGCGGTACAATGTCTACCTTTTGAATGAGCTGTTCTGTTTCAGATAGGCGTTTCACAAAGTGATTGTTGATCCCTTTCTCATGTAGCATTTGAAAAATCAAGCTAGAAATTTCGTTATTCAGTCTGCCTTTGCCTTCAATTTCCGCTTTCTTTTCACCGTTAAATGCTGTAGCTGAGTCTTTATATTCGACATATAAAATATGCTCGTCATCGGTCTGATAGATTCTTTTCGCTTTGCCTTCGTAGAGAAGTTCTTGTTTCACAGTCATTCAGATTGGCCTCCTAATTTGAATGTTGGCAATTTTCAGGATTAGGCGCCTGACTAGCAGGCGGCCCATTTCTTACGCAAGACCTAGACGTTCGAAAATCATATCGACATTTTTCAAGTGATAGTTGTAATCGAAGCAGTCAGCGATTTGTTCAGGTGTTAAGCGTGAAGTGATTTTCTCTTCTGCTTCTACTAATGAACGGAATGGTACTTGTTTTTCCCAAGCTTCCATCGCCTTTGGCTGAACCGTGTCATATGCTTCTTCACGTGCCATGCCTGTATCAATAAGTGCAAGAAGAACACGCTGAGAGTAGATCAAGCCAAGTGTGCGGTCCATGTTGCGTTTCATATTTTCAGGGAACACCGTCAAATTCTTCACAATGTTAGAGAAACGGTTCAGCATATAGTTCAGTGCAATCGTTGCATCTGGTAAAATGATGCGTTCAGCAGATGAATGAGAAATATCACGCTCATGCCAAAGCGGTACATTTTCATAAGCAGTCAGCATATAACCACGGATGACACGGGCAATCCCCGTCATATTTTCAGAACCGATCGGGTTTCGTTTATGAGGCATCGCTGATGATCCTTTTTGTCCTTTTGCAAAGAACTCTTCTACTTCACGTGTTTCACTCTTTTGAAGACCACGAATTTCAACAGCAAATTTCTCAATGCTTGTTGCCACTAAAGCAAGGGTTGCCATGTAATCTGCATGACGGTCACGCTGCAAGGTTTGGGTTGAAATTGGTGCAGCTTTGATGCCAAGTTTCTCACATACATATTGCTCAACAAACGGGTCGATGTTCGCATATGTGCCAACAGCACCAGAGATTTTGCCGTATTCGATGCCGGCTTTTGCTTGTTTAAAACGTTCTAAGTTACGCTTCATTTCCTCGTACCAAAGAGCAAGCTTCAAGCCAAATGTTGTCGGTTCAGCGTGTACACCATGCGTACGGCCCATCATGACTGTATATTTGTGCTCTTTTGCTTTTTCTTTTAGTATGTCAACAAATCTCTCAATGTCCTTGAGCAAAATATCGTTCGCCTGTTTTAATAGATATGAAAGCGCCGTATCCACTACGTCTGTAGATGTTAACCCGTAATGAACCCACTTTCTTTCTTCTCCTAGAGATTCAGATACAGCACGCGTAAAGGCAACCACGTCATGGCGCGTGTCTTGTTCAATCTCTAAAATACGATCAATATCAAAGCTTGCATTCTTACGCATAGTCACAACGTCTTCTTTTGGAATAACACCAAGCTCTGCCCAAGCTTCACAAGCGAGAATTTCTACTTCAAGCCATGCATTAAATTTGTTTTCCTCTGTCCAGATTGCTGACATTTCTGGTCGTGCGTAACGTTCGATCATTTCCCGTTTCCTCCATCTCTTTCAGTCCATATCTTTGTGATGTTTGCCATCCATTCATCATCAAGCTGTTTCATAAATGTCATATGCCCCATTTTGCGGCCGGCTTTTACTTCATGTTTGCCATATAGATAAAGCTTCGCTTCCTTTAAAAGCTCAGGATGTTCTTTTGGGATGTCCACTTCATCGCCCAGCAAATTCACCATCATACCCTCTGATAAAAGAGCTGTTCCGCCAAGCGGCAAACCGCATATGGCGCGAATGTGCTGTTCAAACTGACTCGTCTCACATAAATCCAATGTGTAATGTCCAGAGTTATGCGGGCGCGGTGCCAGTTCATTGACGAGCAGCTTCCCTTCATTTGTCAGGAACAGTTCAACAGCAAGCGTACCGACCAGCCCTAGCTTTTCAGCAAGCGTTGTTGCCAGCTCTTTTGCTTTCTCCTGAATGTTGCCTTCTACCCGTGCAGGCACGATGCTTTGGAATAAAATATTGTGCTTATGAATGTTCTCAGCGACTGGGAATGTCGCAATTTCCCCATGAACAGACCGCGTCACAATCACGGACAGTTCCATTTGGAAAGGAACCCAGCTTTCTAAGATGCACGTTCCATGCGTGAGAAGTGCAGCCGCTTCATGAAGCTGATCCTTCTCTTTGATGACGTACTGTCCTTTACCGTCGTAACCGCCTCTGCATGTTTTCAGCACAGCTGGCAAACCAAGCGCATTTACTGCATCTTTCAGCTCCTTCTCATCATGAACGATGCGATAAGGGGCGACTTCACAGCCTGCATCTACAATCCCTTTTTTCTCCGTTTCACGGTTTTGGGTTAAAAGAAGGAGTTCGCTTCCTTGCGGTAAATACGCCTCTTCCTTCAGCTGATTGAGTGCATCATAATCAATATTTTCAAATTCATATGTGACCACATCGCTGATGTCCGCCAGCTGCCTGATCGCTTCAAGGTCACTGTATGCGGCTGTAATTTCTGTATCAGCAACCTGTCCACAAGGAGAATGTCTTACCGGATCAAGAACTGCTGCCCGGTAGCCCATTTGCTTTGCACTGACGGCCATGTATCTGCCAAGCTGTCCGCCGCCGATGATACCAATGGTTGCGTTTGGAAAAATGGTCTGCTTAGCCAAGCTGATCACTGCTTTCTAATACAGTTTGTTTTGTTTGCTCTCTTCTTTCTTCAAGGCGTGCTGCAACGGCTTCATCGAATGCTGAAATCATTTGTGCAGCTAGAAGCCCTGCATTTGTTGCACCGGCTTTGCCAATTGCCACTGTAGCAACAGGTACACCGCCTGGCATTTGAACGATGGATAATAAGGAATCCAGCCCGTTTAATGCTTTTGATTGTACGGGCACACCAATGACCGGCAGTGTCGTTTTTGCTGCGACCATCCCCGGTAAATGTGCTGCGCCTCCAGCACCGGCAATAATGACCTTGAGTCCTTTACCTCTTGCTTCAGTCGCATATTCAAACATTAAATCAGGTGTCCGATGTGCAGATACAACCTGTTTTTCATACGGAATGTTCAATTCCTCTAAGATATCGCACGCATGTTTCATTGTTTCCCAATCAGATGTACTTCCCATGATGACACCTACAAGCGGCTTCATTTTGTCCCCACCTTTAAGCTATTATTCGATTTTGTATCGTTTGACACGCTTCCCAAACCTAAGTAGCTTGTCAAACGCCGAACAAAAAGGCCCGGTTTGTATTGCATTGTTAGGAAGCAACACAAACCGGGCCATGGTAAGCGCTGTTCGCTTTTAAAACGCCATGTCAGTTTTGTTCACTATCCTGCATAGTCCAGTCATTTACGGTAACTGGGTAGAAACTTATGGGCCATATTCCCAAGATTATATGAGGCTCGTGTTTTGATTTCATGTTTATCTTAACAACGGATGTTCATGATGTCAACGGATTTATCGAACAATCTATGAAGTCGTCGTTTTAATGTTCGGATTTAGAGTATTTTTCCCTCAAATACGATTTTTTTCCCAATCGGAATGATCTGAATCGACCCATTTTCCTTCTTTTCCTGAAAGATGGGCTCCTCCATTCGTCGGACAGGTGAGTATCCTTCCTCCGCCATCTGGGACAACACTTGATCAATCGTCATGTTGTCTTCCACGTAGAATTTCTTTTTCTTTGGTTTTGCGGTCATTCTTTAATTCTCCTTTTCTTCACAGCCTTCACCCAGAAGCCGCCATGAATCGTTTTGGGCTCATACGAAATGATAAACGCCTTTGAATCAAGCGTTTTAATCGTTTCATATAATTGCAGTTCATATTTTCTCGGTGTTAAAATTTGCATCGCTGACCGGTCTCCTTCAAGACCTCCTACTACCCAGTTGGTGACGCCATATCCTTTTTCTCTCAATTGTTTTGGGAGATCTAGATCGATTTCTTTTGTAATCACGTTCACAGTAATGTAGCCAAGTGCCAGCTTCTCTTCAATTTTCATCCCGACAATGATTCCAATTCCATAACCTAGCGCATACGCAATGACATTTTGTACTTGATCTAAGTTATCTAATACGATACTCAAACCAATGACATAAATCAGCATCTCGACAGTACCAGCAAAAGCGGCTGCGTACCTTCTGCCTTTCATTGTTAAAATTAAACGCATAGTGGAAAAAGAGACATAAACAATGTTAATCACTAAAATAATCAAAACCATGGTGAACGCATTGGATAAAAGTTGTTGAAGCACGATTCGAACCCCCTGCACTAAAAATCAAATAAAGCACCCCATATTCTACTAGAGAACAAACCTTGATACAATCAAATTTGCGCGAGAAAAACACATATATCTTTCGACAACAAGGGGTGGTCTTTGTTACCAAGAGTTTACCCGTTTTTTCCTCTTCTCAACATGAAAAACCTCCTTTTTCAAAAGGAGGCTTTAGATGGTTGATAAAGGGCTAAAATATACTTTATTTTAACCCTTTGTCTTCTTTTCAGCGTGATAGAAAACCTTTGAATTTTAAAAAGACCGAGTACACGCTGAAACGTATTCTATCCAAACCTAACCGGAACAAGTGATGGGATCAAATACTCTCCGACAATGCCCCATAAAAGGGCAATGATAACGAGCTCAATCAACAAAAAGACCCAGCCGGCATACATCAAGTCTCCCCGCACAGCTTCTTGCTCTGATTGAATGGAGCGGAAGAGCACAATGGCAATCAGCTGAAGACCAAAAAACATCATCACGGATAAAATCACCGTTACATATGGAATATTCAGCATGGCAAATACAAGCCAAAGGATAGATAAAACCAAAACCGGCACAAGCATGGCACCGAACTTCATGATCACTTCTTTCAGCAATATGTTCCCTTTCAGCATGTACTTACCGAGCACCCAAACCGTCAGCATCATCAGTGTCAACAAAATGAGTGTAAAGACCGCTACCTTCAAAAAGGCGTCACCAAAAGAATAATGAATACCAAAACCTAATAAACGAGTCTTTGACGCCTTTAATTGAACGTAGTTGCCTAAAGCAAAAAACACACTGAATAACACAATTGAAATCCAGGCGTACTTCATGCGTAAAGTGTCCGCTTGATGGATCGCACGGCTCGGTGATTTTAACATCGCGAGCCCATATGAGCCATAGCGCTTAAACGCACCTCCTACACTTCTTGCAATGCGCTGAATGGCTGAACGCTCTTCATCAGCTGGCTTAGCCGTTCTTCCACGTTTTGCAGCGCTGCGGCTGAGGCGGGACTGCCTCGTTTCTTGATCTATTGATGGCTCTTCGTTTTCGTTTTTCGTTTCAGGTGTAACCTGCTCTTGATCTTTCTCTAACATCCCATATCAACTCCTATCTCAGACAATCCGCACAGGCTCAGGTGACCTGTCCGGATGACTCCTATTAAAGTAGCGGAGTCTCTCTATTCAGTCAAGATTCCTTGACGTTCATACGAATAGACGGATAAAAGAATGAAGAGGTTTTAAATGGAGAGAAAATAAGCCAAAACAAAAAAGCTGATGAGTGGATCAGCTTTTCATCATCTTTCATTACTTTTCATGAACGATAGCGCCCCTGCTTTGCTTTCTGAATCCGAAGATTCTCTTGGTGTGCGGGGAAACGAGTCTTTTCTGTCGTATCGACTTGTGTAATTTGTCCATTATGAATGGTGATCACCACCGACCCGTATTCAATCTCTTTTAAGGCAGATAAAATAAAATTCAGCTTTTGTTCATCCATCGCTCATCCCCCATCCCACTAATTTTGCTTTCGCTCTTTTAAATAGAGAACCTCATTTTCCAGCTCATGAATCGTATAATGCATGAGCGCTTCATGTTTTTCTTCATGCCCCCATAAAAGGAGCTGCTCAATCAATACCTGCTTTTTCCGCTCAATCACCTGCCTAAGCCAGCGTGACAAGTCATCCCCTCCCGTTATAATGAATGCAAGAAAAAAGGCACTCTGAACCCTTCTATAGAAAAAAGGAAATCAAAGCGCCTTTGGTGATCCAATCAGCGAATTATGTCTTTTTATCATAAACACATAATTCCTATAAGTCAACTATGTTTTTAAAATTTCCCTACAAAAAACAGCAGCCTCCATGAGCTGCTGTTTCAGACAAACCATTAATGATTTAAGAAAGCAAAATATAGAATAAAGATGACAAACAGTCCGTACATAATTGGATGCACTTCTTTTGCTTTTCCTTTAAAGATCATGGTGATCGGGTAGAAAATGAAACCAATCGCAATCCCTGTTGCAATACTATATGTGAGTGGCATCATAATCATGGTTAAGAAGGCCGGTACCGCAATTTCAAAACGATCCCATGCGATCTTCGCAAGAGGTGCAACCATCAGTGCACCGACAATGATTAAAGCAGGTGCCGTTACATTCGGTGTCACGACAGATAAAAGCGGCGAGAAGAACATCGCAAGTAAGAAGAAAATACCTGTCACGACAGCTGCAAAACCAGAGCGGGCACCCGCAGCAACACCTGAACTAGATTCAACATAAGACGTCGTCGTTGATGTACCAAGAACAGAACCGACGACGATAGAAGAAGAATCCGCCAGAAGCGCTTTTCCTGCACGCGGCAGCTCATTATTTTTCATTAAACCAGCCTGCGTTGCCACAGCCACAAGTGTACCAGCTGTATCAAAGAACCCAACGAATAGGAACGTTAAAATAACCACAAGCATTTGAATGGAGAAGATGTCTGGCAAGTGAATCAAGGCTTGACCAAAAGTTGGAGACAAGCTTGGAATGCTATCTACAATTTGAGATGGAACTGGCACAAGACCAAGGATCATCCCAGCAATAGCTGTCACAAGCATCCCAATGAAGACACCTGCATTCACTCGAAGAACCATTAAAATGACAGTCACAACGATTCCAAATACCGTCAACAATACAGGACCACTATGAATGTTTCCAATCGAAACGAGCGTATTATCATTATTGGCAATAATACCGGAGCCTTGAAGACCCACAAATGTAATGAACAAACCAATCCCTGCACCAACAGCCAGCTTCAGCTCACTCGGAATAGCATTGATGATTTTTTCACGGAAACCTGTTAAAGAAAGAGCAACGAAAATCAATCCTGAAACAAACACACCGGAAAGTGCTGCCTGCCATGAAATTCCCATACCAAGAACCACTGAGAAAGCGAAGAACGCATTCAGTCCCATGCCCGGTGCAATCGCAATCGGGTACCTGGCGATCAATCCCATCAGGAAACAACCTGCCGCAGAAGCTAACGCCGTAGCTGTAAAGACAGCCCCCTGATCAATTCGTAATTTATCTGGAAAATCCGGTACTGCTACTAAAGCAAGTGTGATCGGATTGACAAACAAGATGTAAGCCATCGACAAAAATGTCGTTAAACCGCCGATGATCTCTCTGCGATAATTCGTACCTAACTCATCAAACTGAAAAAACTGTTTCAAAGCCAACTGACTCCCTTCATGTCCTTTTGCTTTAGTCTGCCCCATTCACAAGTCAAATAAAAAACGCCCCAACAGTTTTTGGGACGCTTGACTACAATGTGAATTCAGACCGTGACATCAAACAAGAACAATGCATGATTTATATCAAACGAGTGTGAATTGACGTAGTCAAGCCATTTACGGTAGCTTGGTAGAAACTTGCGGGCCATATCCCCGCGATTATACGACTTCTATCTATTTGATTTCTGTGTCTATTGTACCAACTTCATTTTTAAAACACAATACAAAAAGCGAACATTTTTCAAAGAAATGTCCGCTTCATTCGTCTTATTACACGAATTTGGAAAATCACATCTAGTTCTTTATACACCCATCACTGAATTCTGGCAAAAACCGTTTCTGCTACATCGAAAAATGCCTTCACAGCAGGAGAAGCTTGCGTGACCGATGGACAGGCAAGCGCCACCTCACGATGATGCGATACATTCAGATGACTGATCTGCACAAGTTGCTGCGTTTTTAGGAATAACTCAGGACCTATCGTCACACCAAGTCCTTCCCCAACCATGCGGGCAATGGTCGTACAATCATGCACTTCAAATAAAATAGACGGCTTGATTTGCGCCTCTGAAAAAATATCCTCTACATGGGATTGATACATGCCAGTTGGCATAATAAATGGTTCATCTGCTAATTCTTCCATATCTACAATTGGCTGCTGCTTAAAACGATGATTTTCGTGATAGGCGACCACCATTTTATCTTTCATAAGTGGCAATAGATGAAACGCTTCATCCGCTTTACCTTTTACAACAAACCCAACATCAATAATGCCAGAATCGAGCCACTCCAATATTTCTTCATATGTCCCCTCATAAAATTTAAATTCAATCTTTGGATGCTTTTTCTGATAGCTCACAAGCAGTTTTGGCAACAAACAAGCGGATGCACTGGCAAATGTTCCAATCCGAATCAAGCCAGATTCAATATTTTTGGTGAGCGCAATTTCCTGCTGAATTTTCTCTACTCGATTTAACACTTCTCTTATATGCGGAAGAAGGGTTTCACCGATGTCTGTCAGCGTAATGCCCTTTTTTCGGTCACGCACGAATAAAGACACGCCCCACTCCGTCTCTAAACTTGCCACCGCATGACTCACGGCAGACTGTGTCATATTTAATGCTTCAGCTGCAGCGGTAAAACTGCCCAACTCGACCACCTTAGCCATCGTCTCGAATCGAACAAAGCTCATGAGTATTCACTCATCCCTTTCATGAAAAACATCAATTTTACTTATGTTAGCACGGAATTTAAAATGAATACAACGTTTCAACATAAAGGAAGGGTTCAAAATGAAAAGTACATCTTATCCATTGCTCATATTTCTTTTAGCCGTCGGTTCTTTCGTCACAGGCACTTCAGAATTCGTCGTATCAGGCATACTGGACATCATTTCTGACGATCTGCGCATCTCCATCCCGGTTGCGGGACAGCTCATCACCATCTATTCTCTTTTTTATGCCGTGGGTGCCCTCTTTTTAGTCATGGCCACATCGAAATTGAATCGAAAAAAGGTTCTTTTATCGGCGATTTCCATGTTTATAGCAGGGAATGTGCTTGCCTTTTTTAGCCATCACTTTATGCTGCTCATGCTCTCACGGGTCATCATGGCCATGAGTGGCGGCTTATATATTGTACTCGCAACAAATTATGCAGCGCAGCTCGCCCCGCCAGAAAAAAAGGGGAGTGCGATGGCCACGGTGATCACTGGATTTACAGTTTCACTAGTACTCGGTGTACCGATTGGAACATTTTTAGCAGGATATGTAGATTGGCATGCCATTTTTCTCATCATTGCAATAGGAACCGCTTGTCTCTTGTTTCTTCTGTATCGATTATTACCGCCTATGGAGGGACATTCCCATGTGCCATTCAAACAGCAAATGCAAATTCTTCAAGACCGTAGGGTGTTAAGCGGCTTAGCCACGACAGCCTTTTGGATTTTAGGTTATACAATGGTATTTGCCTACATTTCGCCATTATTGCGACAGACATCCGGATTTACGCTCGAAATGACAAGCATTGCCTTGCTCGTCTTAGGGATTTCTGCTTTTATCGGATCACGCTTTGGCGGATACGCTGTCGATCAATGGGGACCAAACCGAACCATTTCAATCAGCATCACGGTTCAGATGCTCATGCTCTTTGCATTATCTTTTACACAATTTTCTGTAGTTGGCGTCTTCATCACGCTCGCCATTTGGGGCACCGCCACATGGACAACAACACCAGCGAAGCAATTTTATCTCATCTCCCTAAAACCCGAAACATCGGAAACCGTGCTGAGCTTTAATACAGCAATTATGAATATCGGCATGATGCTCGGCTCGTCAATGGGCGGTCTAATTATTCAATATACAAATGTAACGAATTTAAGTTGGATCGGCGGGCTAGCCAGTTTTGTTGCGTTGATGTTGATTCGGTACTCGTTCAATCGTCATCGACTGCTGCATCAACAGATAAAAAGCGAACATGTGTAATCATGTTCGCTTTCTTATTTATCGATTAGCTTTTGATGTTTCTTTTTTGACTGGAATGGTTACGGGTATATCTTCCTGTGGTGTCAATCGGTTCAGATCTGACAAATCAAGATAAAGCCCATAATCCTTAAAAGAAAATGTGTCTAACTTCTTCACATCAAATTCAAAGGTGGATTGCATAGAGGCTGTCTTGAAATTGGTCACCTTCGCATCGTTTCTCTCCAAGTAATATCCGTTTTCATCATTTGCTTCAGGATCTGACCACGATTTCAATTTTTTAACATCACCTAATCCTATCCATTCACCGATATTCTCCATAACATCCTCATCTAATTCTTTCTGATCTACTCCAGTAAATTGATAATAAACTGTCACAGAATGCCCCTTTTGCTCTATTTTATTGATTTTGATCCCTATTCCATGATGCTTTGTTTTGAACTGAACAGGCAGCTTTGTCTGAAGAGGAATGATTTTGCTTTCTTCTTGTTCGTCTGTCACACCCGTGTAAAATGTTAATTCAGTTGCCTCTGGATCAATCGACTGATTTAAAATGGTCAAATGATTTTTTCTAGTTTTGTCAGAAGTCAGTTGTTTTTCTCCTAAAACTGTTCCAATTTCGAGCTGATAATCATTCCCTAGATTATCCTTCATTCTTTCTATACTAACTATATCGTCTTTAGCAAAACCATTGTAATCAATGGTATATTGAATAACAGAGCTTTTCACTCCATTTTCTACCTTTATATTTCTTAAGTGATAACGTCCATTTAAAATAGACACGTCTTTTTGTCCAGCTAATACAGTGGTTTTTTGCTTGACCGCTGGTACCTTGAAGCGCCAATTCCCTACAATATCCCCAATTTTAGAAATGACAAGTGGCACTTGTTGACCTTGTTTGATCGTTTGACCATTTGTATAGACTGTCACCTGCCCAACATAATGGCCATCTTTTAATTTTTTCAATTCATGATTGTAGGAACTCGATTGGGAAGCTTGATTTACTGGATCTAAGTTGACTATGAAAGGGACAACATCTTCCTTTGTATTCAAATTCTCCACAGTAAACGTATAAACAAGCCGCCCTGCATCATAATACACACTGTTCACTTTCACAGTAACCCCTCTTGATTCAGCCCCCTCATTGACATGCTTCACCAACTCACTCTGAAAAAGAGACATTCCTACTTTATCGTGAAACATCATATATAACTGTCCAACAAACGGCACTCGAGCCATCGCTGTATTAAGAGAAGGAAAAAGGAAGCCTGATGAAAAGTAAAGGACAACAAGGGCGATAACTGAATAGATTGGCGTTCTCCAATTCCATGTGAACCAACGTCTTTTCTTTTCCGCTTTCACATCTCCTATTGCTTGGCGAACCGCAGAGGTCAATTCAACCTTTGGTACATCAATCTCATCATAGAGCTTTTTCATTTCTTTTCGTTCCATCGACACTCTCCTCCTTCTCCAATGTTTGCTTTAATAACTTTCTTGCTCGATACAAATGAGTTTTGACAGTTCCTTCGGGCACACCCATCTGTTCAGAAATCATTGAAATCGAATAATCTTGAAAATAAAATAGCTGAATCACGAGCTGATATTGCTCATCTAATACATCTAGTGCATTTTTTAAATCGAGCTTGTCTTCCAAAAAATCATGCCGCTCAACGCTCTCATGATGCTGTTCAAACGGAACAACATCTTGCTGTTTTTTCTTCATCGCAAAAATTGTATGAATCAAAATTCTCGTCAGCCAACTAGAAAAATAAGCCGGTTCTTTTAATCCAGATAGATGCTTAAACGCTTTAATGACCGTCTCTTGAACAGCATCTAACGAATCCTCTTTATTTCTTGTGTAGAGAAAAGCCGTTTTATATAAACGCTCTTGATACATCAGCATTAATGTCTCAAATGCCGGGACATTCCCTTTTTGTGCTTTTTTAATTAGACGCACTTGCTTCATCTCATCCACACCTCCTACACCTGTTAGAGCAGGCTTTCTCTCAAACGGTTTCAACAAACGGAAATTTCTTTTACTTAGCATATGTCGGACAAAAATAGAGAAAGTGACGAATGGAGTCGAAAGAACAAGTTGGATATTTGATATAATTGAAGAAATATCTACAAAAAGGAGTATGTCGATTGTTTCGATTCGAAGAACCCACGTGTGCTAGCTGTCAGAAAAAAATAGAAGGAAACGAAGAAGTGTACGTCAAGCTGGTCTATCCAAAGAGAAAAGGAATGACAGAGGTGAAGGCTTGGCTGAGAAATGAAGGGGTTTTTTATTGTAAGGCATGTTATGGAAAAGCAACATAAAAACAAGCATTTCAATTGAAATGCTTGTTTTTACTTTCTACTTTTTTATTTCCGCTTACTACGAAGTTCAATGAGCGCTAGTTTATTGTCATTGAAAAAGAACTCCAGAATGATACCGTTTGATTGATCTTGATATTGTATACCTTTGCTATATCCTTCGACAAACCAGAGCTTCTTGAATTGATCTCCATATGTTTGTATCACAGATGAATAATCGCCTCCAATAGTGATTCCCTTAGATGTTTTGAGTTTTTTCTGTTTTGACTGATTGTAAATAGATGTAACTCGATGATGTTGATCAACTGATACTACAAAATCTTGATTTTCTTTTTCCATATAGACCCTCTGTTTAGGATGCGAGAATTGAGTATTCTCCACAAAAGTATGATCTCTCTCAAATTTCTCACCGATCTTAAAATGACCTAACGATTCATTTGTTAAAGATACAGAGTGAAAATTAAAAAACATAGCCACCCAAACAAATAGTGCGGTTCCTCCTAAAATAGACCCTACAATCACTAACACTTTAGAATGGATGATTCCCTTTTTAAACAAATAGATCGCTAAAGATACGATGATCATTACGATGACGATCATCATTAGAAAAATGCCCATTTCAATTATCCTCTTTTGCTTTTAATCGAATTCTGTTTGTGAATTATTCCCACAATCATATTCTCATATTATACCAAAGCATTACACAAAATCGACCAGTACAGGTATAATTTAAATAAAATTGCACGAGGAGAAAAATATGACTAGACGTAAACTGATATTCCCGCAATCATTCCCAACCATACATACCGAAAGACTAATCTTAAAACAAGCAACAATCGAAGACGCTGAGGATATGCACATCTATTTATCCAATGAAACCGTGTGCCGCTACATGGGCATTGATGCTCATGAAACAATTGAAGACACAAAAGAAGAAATCAAGTGGTATGACAACATCTTCAAAGAACAAACAGGCATCCGCTGGGGCATTTCTCTAAAAGACAACCCAGCCATCATCGGCAGCTGCGGCTTTCTCAATCTAGAAAAACAGCACTACCGCACCGAAATTGGATATGAATTACACCAAGATCATTGGAGAAAAGGCATCATGAGCGAAGCGATTGCTGCAGTGTTACGATATGGATTTCAGGAAATGAACCTGAATCGGATTGAAGCGATTATTGATCCAGCAAATACGTCCTCTATTCAATTATTGGAGAATGTTGATTTTGTTCGAGAGGGTTTATTAAGGGAGTATGATTTTGGTCAGAACGGGTTTGATGATGTGTTTATGTATTCGATTTTGAAGAGAGATTTCAAATAAACTGAATGATTTTTAAACAGAAGCGTTAAAGTGAATGAATTAAAATTGCACAATTACCCAGTAAGAAACCTCTAGTCAAGTTTATGACTAGAGGTTTCTTTGCATGGTAACCCTTCTAATTCACTTACAATTCCAGCAATATTCAACACCCTTTCTATAATTATTGTATCAGTAATAGTAAAAATTTTTGAACAAAATGCAGATCCACACTTAAGTAATTACACTATTTAACTTACTTTTCTTTTCTAGGTACAAGATTCAAATAAAAATCCTATTCTTTAATCTGTTTTAGTTGGAATAATTCATATTCCAAAAAAAGGACTTTTGTTCATTTTCAATTTCACTGATTAATTTAGATTTTTCATTTTCAAAATCTATTTTAGTGACATTATTTTTACGTTTACTTGTTTCGCTTTCAATTTTGGAGAACGTTGGACATGTGGAATTGGAGTGAGGTTACAGCAAGTAATGAATAAACTCATTGTGTTATCAGGTCATAGCGGTGGCAAAACATTTTTAATCAAAAAAACATAGATAATTATTAAGTAAACGAGTCAAGAAGAAGAACTGGCATATTTACAGTAGTATACACATGGGAAATTTTGAATATATAAGGATATATTCTCTTAAATAACATTTACATCAAAATAAATACAGGTTAATATATTCTTGTATTTTATAAAAAGGGAAGGGAGGTATATTCTGTATTAATTCTAAATACTGCATGTGAGAAGGAAGCTTGAATGAAAAAGTCAAAAGCCTTATTACTATTTGTTTCGTGCCTAGTGATTCTTGCAATTGTATTATGTTGGGGACTATCTGGCGATGTTTCTGAGGATAATAGTAAATCATACAAGACAGAGAAGGAAAAAGACCTTCTATGGGGATATAAAGTTATAGGTCATGAAAAACCTAATAATCATAAGAATTATGTCAAAATTGCTATCCTTGATAGCGGTATTAATAAGTCGCATAAAGAGTTTAAAGATTTAACTTTTTATGAGTACAATGCTATTAAACCAAAAAAATCTATCGAAGATGATTATGGTCATGGTACAGCAATTGCCGGAATAATCGCTGCAACTGGTGAAGAAATAAAAGGTATTTCACAGAATCCCATTATTTATGATGTCAAGGTACTAAATAAAAATGGCAAAGGAAAAGTTGAAGATGTTGTCAAAGGGATTAAATGGTGTATTGAGCAAAAGGTAGACATAATTAATATAAGTTTCGGATTTGGAAAAGACTACGATGAATTACGAAATGTTATAAAAATTGCTTTAGATAACAATATAACAATTACAGCTGCTTCTGGAAATACATTAGGTCTAACTGTTGAATACCCTGCGAAATATGATGGCGTCTTATCGATATCCTCACTTAACGAAAAACTAAAAATTGATCCAATTTCAGCAAAAGGAAAAATTGACTTTTCTGCGCCTGGAGTAAATATTAAAACAACTGATATACACGGAGGATATACAAAAGTTAAAGGTACATCCTTTGCAACTGCGTTTGCAACAGGTGCTATAGGCTGTTTGTATTCTAAAAAATACAAATCTAAAGAGAATGTTCATCAAACACTCAAGAAAAATACAGTTGATCTTGGAAAGCTAGGTTATGACAGAGAGTATGGCAATGGGATGATTATTTGTAACAAGGGAGAGAATTAGATTGAAGAAGGTTTTAATAAAAATTCTAGTGTTAACATTGTTTTTGTGTGGAGTTGTTCCTGAATTTGCAAGTGCAAAATCAGGCGAAATTGATTCTGATGCTTTAAGAATAGAAGAGAATGCTAGTAAAGAATATGAAGTGAATGTTGAAAAAGAATTGGGGATAGAGCTAGAACAAGATATGTTAATGGAAGTTAAGGAAAGCCCAGATGAAGTTAATGTATCTACTCAGCTTGAAGCTGAGAGTATGAATGTCCAAACTGACATGAAAATTAATCATGAGACAGGTGAAATCACAGTTGATGGTATTACAGAGTTAGAAAATGGGGAAAAAGAAACTAACAAATTCAACGTGTTAATTGAAGAGATTGAAGGAAATGATTTTACAGCAACCTTTGTGGATGATGAAACAGGAAAAGAGTATAAAGTTAGCACCATAGAAGCTCAGTCATCAATTGTTCCAGCAATAATAGTTGGAATTGTTTCTAGGTTTGGTATTCAATATGCTATTAAAAAATACGGAAAGAAGCTAATAATAAAAACTTTTAAAAAACAGGTAATTAAACAAGGTATAAAAAAAGTTTCTAAGTTTTCTGTTAGTAACAAACATCTTAGTAATGCAAAAGGTAGATACAGAAAATTTGATACCAAAAGCAAGAGCACAGTGAATAAATGGATAAAAGAAGCCTTACAATCTAAAAATGTTTCGTTTACTATAAACAATAATAAAAAACTATCCTTTGTCATCACTGCAAATCTGAAAAAGAAGATCGGAACAAAAGGTGAGACAAAAATAAAAATAGTTATAGGTTGGGATGGTAAAATATGGACAGCTTATCCAATCAAGTAGAATTTAATTATATGTTCACATCTGATGAGAAAGATATTCCAAAGAACATGAAGAAAGATCCGTCAACAGCTCTAAGAGTAGAGGGAGAGTTTAAAATAGTTATAAATGGCGAAGTATATTTTGAAGAAAATATCGCCTTATTAGAATTTTATGCATCTTTGCACGACTGGATTAAAAAGATAAAGAAAAAAAACAAAGTTACAGAGTATAGATATTACACAATGGAGTATGAGGAAGACGACCCCATTATTTCAGTAATACCATTTGATAATAAGGCTCGACTCACCACTATTTGGGAAACTCAACAGTTATATAATGTCTTCGATCTTAATTATATAATTGAACAAATGAAGGTATTACATGAAAGCCTTGGACGTGACATTGAACAACATTATAAAATTTCACTAAAAAACTTTATTGGAAATATCCCATTAAGAAAATATTGAATAGAGAAAAGAACTCCTGGTTAGGGGTTCTTTTCAATGTTTTAGTAGGATGTTTTTAGAGGAGGTGTATTTTTGATTTTATATTTCTTAGCTGGTTTTATAGGAATCATAATAGCCACAATTATGCTAGGTATTGAATCTATATTTGTAGGATTGATATGGCTAATAAATCAAAACAGAGAAGAATGCTCAAAAATAGCAATAAAAATGAAGAATGAAAGCTCATTGTAAAATTCGTCGTTACAAATATCTTTTATACCTATATCTCGAATTGCAAGCGGTCTTCCATCATTAATTACAAAAATCTTTATTTGATTTATTTTAGATAACTCATTAAAAGCATCATCTCTTGAACTGAAATATGATAAAAATATCTCTTCCTTATTACTATTATCTTAAAAAAAGATTGTTCTATTAATCTTACATGGTAAATATCCCAAACTGTATTTAAAATGCGCTCAACAGTTTTTTTAGAGTACCCTTTTATTTTCTTGCCATTAATCAAAGTGATAGCACCGATACCAATTGTTTAGTCGTATATTCTGGCGTCATCCATGGCACCTTTGTTGCGGATGTCTGGGAGAACCTCAAAATATTGTCAGATGTCTCACTCAAAGCCCAAGATGGCAATTTCTTCGAGTAGAATTAAACCTTCCATTCTAAAATTACAACACAGCACAAAAAGTCAAGTTTCCTAAAAAGCATTTCCGCTATACTAAACTCGTAAGGCAAGGAGGTGCTCGGTTGTCCTATCAAGAACATGAGAAAACGATTCAAGAAACATTGAATTATATTGAACAGTATCTGAAAGATGATTTACCGCTTCAAACTCTAGCGAAACACGCTGGTTATTCTAGGTTTCACTTTCACCGTATGTTCAAAAAAGTGAAGTGATGAAGAAGTCAGTTGTTGATTATATACGGGCACGTCGAATGACCCAAGCGGCGAAGGATTTAATTCATACGGACCAAAGGGCGATCGATATCGCATTGCAGTATCGTTTTGGTTCACAGGAATCCTTTCCTAGAGCCTTTAAGAAGATATATGACATGTCACCCGCACATTATCGGAAGTTATTAAGGAATGTCATTGATGAGGAGGAAACAAATATGGCTGATCATCAGAACACACCTGCTAGATGGATTATGACAAGGATACCCCATCTGACTATGAAACAGGTTTGGATAACAGAATTGTACACAGTGGGACTAACTCCGCTTATTTAAAATCAAAAGATGAAAAAGCTCGAGGTTTCGCAACATTGATGCAGCAAATTAAGTCTGATCGTTACCGAGGAGAACGCCTTCAATTTTCTGCTTTTGTCAAAAGCGAAGATGTGAAAGGTTCAGCTGGTTTATGGATGAGAATTGATCATTCTTCAGGTGAAGTTCTTGCGTTTGACAATATGATGAACCGTCCCATTACAGGAACAAACGGCTGGAATCATTTTAGTGTAGTTCTAGATGTTCCAGTAAAAAGTGAAGTGATTGCGTTTGGCATATTACTGCATGGTCAAGGTCAAATTTGGATGGACGAACTTAGTTTTAAAACGGTAGATGAAAGTGTGCCAGTGACAGAACAAAACGCTGTGGATGATTTAGAGGATAAACCAGTGAATTTAAATTTTGAAGGTTATCAGACTGAATTTAAGAGGAGGTTAATTGCCATGAAAAAAATTGGTGCGATTTTATTGTTCGCTATGAATTCACTCACCTTTATTTGTGGCCTTGGATTTTTATTTGGTGAAGAGGATTAAAAATGAAGATAGGCACCCACAGGACAAAAAAAATCAATTAAAAAAGATATCCCTACCACTATCACTTTTTTGTAATCTTGGTATAATAGAAAAAATCAGAAAAATGAGAATGCGATGATAAGGAATAGTACTTGCCGAAATGTTTTCAGAAAGTTGCTGGTTGATGAGAAGCAATAACATAAAGGTAGGGAACTCACCTTAGAGTAGCCTTAGTGAAATGAAAATGATTGATGTAGTTAAGGTCGGCACCCCGCCGTTATACGGGAAGGATATAAGATCAAACAATCTTTATCCGAATAAGGGCATGATAATGTAAAGTTATCATGAAACAGGGGTGGTACCGCGTAAGAAGAAGTCTTTCGTCTCCAATGAAAATATTGGAGATGAAGGACTTTTTTTATTCTATTTACTAGGAGGAATCGATAATGTTTAACCACAAAAAATACGAAAAGAAATACTTTTTGCCACCGAACCTTACTTATGATTGGGTGAAAAAAGAAACATTAGAACGTGCTCCGATATGGTGCAGTGTGGACTTACGGGATGGAAATCAAGCATTACCTATTCCTATGAACTTAGATGAGAAATTGGAAATGTTTCAACTACTAGTAGAGATAGGTTTTAAAGAAATTGAAATCGCATTTCCAGCTGCTAATGATACGGAGTTTAAGCTATTACGGACACTGATTGATCGTCATATGATTCCAGACGATGTCACGATTATGGTGATCACGCAAGCGAGAGAGCATATTATCCGCCGAACCTTCGAAGCCATTAAGGGGGTACCGAAAGCGATTGTTCATTTATATAATTCGACTTCAGAAGCGCAGCGCAGACAAGTATTTAAGAAAACAAAAGATGAAATAAAACAAATTGCCATTGATGGAGCTATTTTAGTAAAAGAACTGGCCGAAAAAGCAGAAAGTGATATTTATTTTCAATATAGTCCTGAAAGCTTTCCAGGAACAGAAGTGGATTATGCATTAGATATTTGTAATAGTGTTTTAGATATTTGGAAACCGACACCACATCACAAAGCGATCATCAATATTCCGACAACAGTTGAATATTCAATGCCTCATATCTTTGCAAGTCAGATTGAGTATATACACAAAAATCTATCTTACCGAGACAGTGTGACATTGTCTGTTCACCCTCATAATGACCGTGGCTCTGGAGTGAGTGATGCAGAATTTGGTGTGCTAGCTGGCGCAGAAAGAGTCGAAGGTACATTATTTGGTATAGGTGAACGTACAGGGAACGTAGACTTGATTACCTTGGCGATGAATATGTATTCACAAGGCTATGATCCACAATTAAATTTCAATAACTTAGAAGCGATTCGTAAAAAATATGAAAAACTAACAAGAATCACTGTTCATGAGAGGCAGCCATATTCTGGGGAGATGGTTTTCACCGCATTCTCTGGGTCACATCAAGATGCGATATCTAAAGGGATGAAATATAGAAAGGAACATCATGTTGATACATGGGACGTTCCGTATATCCCAGTAGATCCAGTTGACTTGGGGAGGAATTATCAAACGGATGTAATTCGAATCAATAGCCAGTCTGGAAAAGGCGGCATAGGCTATATATTAGAAACAAATTATGGTATTCAACTTCCTTATCAAATGAATGAAGCCATGGGATATGCATCGAAGAAAGTATCTGATCAGACAAATAGGGAATTGTCTGTCGAAGAAATATATCATGTTTTTAAAGAGCAGTATGTTGTTTTTCACCCTCATTTCCAGCTGATCGATTATCAATTTCATAAAGGAGAGAAGCAAGAAGTCACCTTAACTTTGCTGAGAGATCATCAACAAATTGACATACAAGGAACTGGCACTGGAAGTTTAGATGCAATCAGTAATGCGTTAAAAGCACATTTTCATCTCGAGTATGATTTGGAAGTCTATGAACAGAATTCTTTGGGCAACGATTCTCAAGCAAAAGCCTGTGCACAGATTGGTATTTCAAATCAAGGAAAAATGCATTGGGGTGCTGGAATTGATAAAGATATTATTGAAGCAACAGTGAAGGCCCTGGTGGTTGCAGTAAATAAACTAGAGGTTTGGATGTAGATGGAAACAGATAAACTTGAAAAACATGAAGCGATGCAATATTTAAGAGAATATAACGAACAAGAAATCTTTTATCAACAATACCAACAGAAAAAGCATGACAAACAATCATTGCAATTATTTTTGAAGGATTATGATCAAAACAATTTCATGCAAAAGCAAATATATATAGAAGAATTTTTGCTAAAAGGGCAGAACGAATTTGAAAAAGAGGATACCATGTGGTTAGGTCAGGAAAAAGATATCGAAGTGAGAAAGTATAGCCGTTTTATGCCTCAATTGTCGGCTATCCATGATTTCTTTGAGATGATCTATGTTCTGGAAAATGAGATGTATGTAGAAGTGGAAGATAAAAAAATCGTTTTAAAATCAGGAGATATTGCCTTTATTCCACCTGACACAATACACAAGCCACTTGTAATGGAGAATACAATCGCAATCCAAATCATGATCCGTAAAAGTACTTTTCAAAAAGTGTTTTTTAAAATGTTAAAAGGAAATCATGTCATTTCAGAGTTCTTTTTGAATGCATTGTATATAAGAGAAAATAAACATATTCTTATTTTCCATAGTCACTTGGATAAAAATTTGCTAGACTGCTCTCTTCAACTATTTATAGAAAATCACAATCGATTTCCTAGTTACCAGTTGATTATGAATAATTTGTTTGAGATATTATTATGTCTCCTATTAAGATTCAAACCAAGTCATATGAACGTCATTCAGGTCAAACAATATAGTGATATACGTATGATTCAAATGCTTCAATATATTCAGCAATGTTGTGAGCATATAACAATTCAGGAGATGGCAGAGGAATTTAACCTTTCACAATCTTACCTGTCTAAATATATAGCTCGTAAACTCGGCAAATCATTTCGTGAAATTCGACAAGAAATAAGATTGGAAAAAGCCTGCGAAATGCTAACCGGGAGTAATTTACAAGTGGATCATATTTCGGGAGCCATTGGTTATCAAAATGTAGAGCATTTCATTCGTTTATTTAAGAAAAAGTATCACCTAACACCACATCAATATCGTTTAAATAATAGAACATAATGAGCAGAATGTATGACACTTATCTTTAAAGTGAAATTTCAAAATCAAGAAAATGTCAAATCAATACGAATAAAAAGGAGACATCATCATGTCAATCAAGCAAGTAAAAGATTATTTTAAACAATATGAAATGGATACTCGAATTCAGGAATTTTCAGTATCTAGTGCAACCGTAGACTTGGCTGCTTCTGCATTGGGCTGCGAACCTGAAAGAATCGCAAAAACACTCTCCTTTCTAGTAAATGGACAAGCTATTTTAGTTGTGACCTCTGGCGATGCAAAAATTGATAACAAAAAATTCAAAGAATATTTTAAAACAAAAGCGAAAATGCTGCCTCCTCATGAGGTCGTTGACTTGGTCGGTCATGAAATTGGCGGAGTATGTCCTTTTGCTATAAAGAATGGCGTTTCTGTTTATTTAGATATGTCACTCAAACGTTTTGAGACAGTCTATCCAGCCTGCGGCAGCAGTAACAGTGCGATTGAACTCACAATCAAACAACTAGAAAAACACTCCGGTTATACACAATGGATTGATGTGTGTAAGGGATGGAGTGATGAATTCACACAATAAAATGGAAGGAACAAGTGCAATTAAACATAAAAAAGAGCTAGAAACCCTTGTTACACAAAGGTTTCTAGCTCTATTATAACTATTCCCACTCGATCGTAGCAGGCGGTTTACTCGTAATATCATACACCACGCGGTTCACATGCTTCACTTCATTCACGATACGAGTCGAGATCTTTTCAAGTACATCCCAAGGGATTCTTGCCCAGTCACTCGTCATACCGTCAATAGACGTAACAGCACGGATACCGATTGTGTAGTCGTATGTTCTTGCGTCACCCATGACACCTACGCTGCGGATGTCTGGGAGGACTGTGAAGTATTGCCAGATGTCGCGCTCAAGGCCGAAGTTGGCAATTTCTTCGCGTAGAATCGCATCCGATTCACGGACGATTTCTAGTTTTTCTTCAGAAATTTCACCTAGTACACGGATTCCTAGTCCTGGACCTGGGAATGGCTGTCTCCATACGATGTCGTCTGGAATACCTAGCTCTGATCCTAGAGCACGAACTTCATCCTTGAATAGTGTATTGAGTGGCTCAATCAATTCAAACTGCATGTCTTCTGGAAGACCGCCTACATTGTGGTGAGATTTGATTGTTTGTGCCGTTGCTGTTCCACTCTCAATGATATCTGTGTAAAGAGTTCCTTGTGCTAAGTAGTCAATTCCTTTAAGCTTGTCCGATTCGTCATCGAATACATAAATGAATTCGTTACCGATGATTTTACGTTTTTGCTCAGGATCAGACACACCTTTTAGCTTGTTTAAGAAACGATCTTTCGCATCTACTTTAATCACGTTCATGTTGAAACCTTCGCTAAATGTTTTCATAACCCCTTCTGCTTCGCCTTTGCGAAGAAGACCGTGGTCAACGAAAATACATGTCAGCTGATCGCCGATGGCTTTGTGGATCAATACCGCCACAACAGATGAATCTACACCGCCGCTTAGTGCGCACAGTACTTGTTTGTCGCCTACTGTTTCACGGATTTTCTGCATTTCGATTTCAATGAAGTTCTCCATTGACCATTTGCCATCGCACTCACATACGCCGAAGACAAAGTTCTTCAATAGATCATTTCCGTACTCAGAGTGACGTACCTCTGGGTGGAACTGAACGCCATAGAAATTCTTCTCAGCTAAGCTCATCGCTGAGTTTGGACAATGTGCACTTGTTGCATCAACTGTAAAGCCTTCTGGTACTTCGACGACAAGGTCACCATGGCTCATCCAAACGACTTGATCCGTTGGAAGGTCTTTGAATAAAGCAGGTGTTCCGTTAATATGGATGTCTGCTTTTCCATATTCACGCTGACTTGCCGCTTCTACTTTCCCACCTAAATAGTGAGTCATCAGCTGCATGCCGTAGCAAATGCCTAGAACTGGAATGCCTAGATCAAAAATCTTTTCGTCACAACGGAAAGATCCTTCATCATATACACTGTTTGGTCCACCAGAAAGGATGATTCCTTTCGGCGCCATTTCTTTAATTTCTTCAGCAGTTAAAGTGTGCGGATGAAGCTCACTATACACACCAAATTCACGAATACGGCGAGTGATCAGCTGATTGTACTGACTACCGAAATCGAGAACCAAAATCATTTCATTTACTAAATTTGTCATGGTGTCACCTCTATGTCCAATATAGTTTTTATAAACGCACAGAAAAAATGAGAGGAGAAAACCTGCTCTCAGTGTAAATCACGCTTTTGAAGCGCCCAGACTCACATCCGAACGCTTCAATTTCATGTATTTTAGAAGGTTTTAATATTCACCTATTCTAACAACAGGAAGGTACGGGGTCAAGACTATCTCCTGTTTATTAAATTTTCCCATAACTTCACCGACTGCCGCCAAAGCGCCGACGCATCTTCTTGTCGATAGAGCGCCCGCTCATAGAACTGCGTTAGCTCAGACATGTGATGATTCCCTTCCTTGTCATCGATCAAAGAAGCAAATTCTCTTAGCGTCATGCCTGGCTTTTTCTCGATCCCTCTGCGCCTTAGCTGTTTTAATAGAGCAGCATATGCGTAGAAAAAAGCTTCCTCATCTGGCAGACGTTTTACCTTTCTCACAATAAAGATTGGCAGCCATCTTGCTCTGAACCTGTAAAGCATCCAGCCTATAAATCCAAGAAAGACAATCGCACCTGCTGCGTAGCCCAAGATTGAACCAACATGAACCATACTTGGCTTTGCTTTAGCTGATTGTTCCTCTTGTTTTGCCCCCTGTTCTGGTTCTTGTTGCTGCGGCTGTTGTGTCTGCTCGTTTTCTTGTTGATCAGATGCGGGCTGATCTTTTTCATCCTGTTGATCATCTGTTTGGTCGTTGTTAGCCGTGGTTTCATTCGTAAATGTCTCTGGGTTCGTGAACCCTTTTGTCGGTTCAAAAGTCACCCAGCCACGGTTTGGAAAATACACCTCTACCCATGAATGCGCATTGTTATTGGTCACTTCATACACATTGTTTCCATCCATCTGTGTTTCATATAATTGACCTGACGTGTACCCTTTCACCCATCTCGCCGGAATTCCAATCGAGCGAAGCATGACAATCATCGAGGTTGAAAAGTTATCACAATAGCCAATCATTGTGTCAAATAAGAACTGATCCACATAGTCTTCGTCACGCCCAGGCACAGCGACATTTTGGGTTTCATATGAAAACTTCGCAGATCCTAAATAATCCTCAATCGCTTTTGCTTTATCATACATATTATCCTTCGTTTCCGTTAAGCTGTTCGCCAATGTTTTCACACGCTCTGGCAGCGAGGATGGGAGTTGCAAGTATTCACGTCCGACCTGCTGGTTCACTTGCTGCTTGGTCGGTACTTTGATCCGCTGTAAGTCCTCTAGGATAAATGTAGGTGATAAGAAGCTGACTCGATAGTTCCCTAAATTTTTGGGCGGGTTTTGAGTAGACGGGACAATTTTCTCCGTTTTGCCCATCATTTGTAGTGGAATGTTTTCCATTGGCGTCAGCATAACCGTACCAATCGGATAAACAGCATGATTAAATCGATAATTTGATTCCATATCGACTCTCGTTTCATGCTCCTCTGTTTTCACGCGATTGGTAAACCACTGGTTCGGCACTTCATTCCCTTTTAACCGAGTAGGTTTCGTATCATTTGAAGCATCCTCCCAGCCTTTCCCCGTGTAAATACTTTTTGTTTCTACACGAAAATAAGACGGCTCTTTTCCGCTCCATTTAAATACTGGTGTACGGTCCTCACTAAACGGTCCCCCAAGCGACGAATCATCCGTACTATATCCCACCTTATTCTGCCCGGCAGAACCATCTTGATTCGTGACCGCTTTAAAAAACGGGACAGGGTCAGGCCATTTCGGATCAGATTTTGGCAAAGACGCACCGAGTGATGCTGATACAAGAACAAGTGCCAGCATGGGTAAGAACCAATTGAGACGCGCTTTCTGTGACACTCGCACACCTTCAGCCGAACGAAGCCGGTCGAAATAGAGCAGGCCAAGCAAACAAAAGCCAAATACCATAATTCGAACGATCGCAAAAGTCGCATCATAAGGCGTAAACGTATCAAGAATCGTGACATATACAATCGTCATCAGTAAAAAGAAAAAGATACGCTGCTGATACACAACCCAATAATGAAGCAAATAGACAAGTAGCCAAAGCAAAATATAAAACAACAATGTGCGGAAAGACGGATACATGTCACTCCACATGCCCATGCTCATCAAAGAAATATTATCTTGAATATCAGCAAACAGCGCAGGCAGATAACTTGGCTCTGATTGATAAAAAATCAAATATAATGCGAGCAAGATCAATCCAGCACAAATAGGAAACGTCACATACCACTTCAATCGAAAGAACGTAAACAAACACGTAAGCCCTATAAAAATGATGAAATAAGACGTATGACTCGTCTCTGTAAAATCTTGAAGCGGACGAAGCCACTCCCAAAGCAGCAGAAATGCGACAGCATAATAGATGAACAACTCAAAACGGCTTTGCCGCTGATGCATATGCAGCATAAATGTTTGTCACCTCACAGTTCTTTCGTGCAGCCGGTCCTCAAATAAAAGGGTCGTGTGTATCCCAGAAGCTTTAAGCCGGTCCACAAGCTGTTTCTCTTTTGCCGTCAATCGATCAACGGCTCTCTTCACTAAAAGAACGGTGATGTTCTTTCTGTTTCGATTCCCAAGTAAAATGGCAGCAAGCTCTTCTTGCAGATGACCTGTCACCACATACTTTCCTGTCTGCTGGTGCTCACTCGCTGTTAATGATTGATAATCAGGTGCACGAGAAGGCTGATACTGCACCTTTGTTAAATAGTAGAGCATGTCCTGTAAATGCCACTCTCCTTGATCCACTCGAAATAAGTGCTGATCCCCAAGCGGGACAAGGCCTACCGGCACCCCTTTTTTCACAGCCGTTTGCAGAACCGATGCGGCCATAGACACAATCGTTTCAAAAGCGGCTTCATCTGTAAAATCAGCAAACACCACCAGATCCTTTGTCTGATTCTGTTCAAACTCCTTCGTCATAAGCTGACCTCTTCTAGCTGTTGTCTTCCAGTCCACCCAAGCGAAACGGTCTCCTTGCTGGTATTCACGCACACCTGTTGTCACATTTGTCGGTTCATTTAACCAAGAGTGCAATGCTTTGCCTCCATTTTCATTCACCGATGCAGCAGATTCAACCGGAATATCCAATATTTTCGGATACACAAGCAATGTTTTCTCTAGTGGAAGAATCACTTCTTTTTCAACAAACCCAAACATATCACCCGTTTTGATTCTAACCGCCGTCAATTGATGCTCTCCCCGCATGATGTCATTGAATTGATACGAAAATCGCCACGTTTTCCGAAACCAAGGAAAGATCATTCGCTTCATTTCAATTTGTTCCTGCAAATGAAAGGTATCCGGCGGTTCATCCTCAAGTATGACGTACACGTACGGAAATAAATTCATCCGCTTGATTTCAAGGTCAACAGACAGCACATCCCCTGCCTTTAACCGGGTATGCTGTAATGTCCTTTTGGCTGTTGCACGAAGTGGAACAAGGGCAAACAACAAAGCATACAAAGCATATGGTGAAAATGCATAAAAAAGGAACCAGCTCACAAAGCCGCCCTGAAACATGGCATAGCAAAAGGCTGCTGCTGTAAGGAGAAGGAGCATAAACACCCGTAACCATAGTGAAAAAGCGAAACGATCACGTGACTTCATTGAGTCATCGACTTTTGAACTGGTACGCCAATTTGCTCAATCATCTGTCGCAGCAGTGTCTCCGCCTTCTTCCCTTCATATGTTGCTTCTGATGTCAAAATCATGCGATGCGGCAATGTGTAAGGCGCCAAATACTGTACATCATCAGGAATCACATAATCCCGCCTGTTCAAGAGCGCATACGCCTGAGCCGCTTTCATTAATGCAATTGAACCCCTTGGGCTCACGCCTAAATAGACAGACGGATGATTTCGCGTCGCTTGGGCGATTTCGACAATATATTCTTTAATCGATGCATCCACATGTACGGTCTGAACCGCTTGCTGCAAAGCATGGATATGATCTTTTGTCATGACTGCCTGAAGCGTGTCAATTGGCGATTGTTTCTCCTGCAAATTCAGCACCTCAAGCTCCTCCAGCATAGTTGGATACCCCATCTGCAGCTTGAACAAGAAACGGTCCATTTGCGCCTCTGGAAGTGGATAGGTTCCCTCATACTCCACTGGATTTTGCGTAGCCATCACAAAGAAAGGATCTGCCAGCGGCATCGTTTCTCCGTCCACTGTGACACTGCCTTCTTCCATCGCTTCAAGAAGGGCTGATTGTGTTTTAGGAGAGGTTCGGTTGATTTCATCAGCCAAAATAATCTGCCCCATAATCGGTCCTTGTCTAAATTCAAACTCGTTTGTCTTTTTATTATAAATCGACACACCTGTTACATCTGAAGGCAAAAGGTCAGGCGTAAATTGGATTCGCTTAAACTCACACCCAATGGATTTTGCCAGAGCACGAACCATCATGGTCTTTCCAACGCCAGGCACATCCTCTAATAGCACATGCCCTTTCGCCAAAATCGCAACAAGGCTTAATATCGCAATATCTTTTTTCCCCACCATCACTTTATTGATGTTATCTACGATTTTTTGTAAATCTGAATGCATCGGTTCATCAAATGCCATCCTGATCCTCCTATCACGTTTCCGTCAATTTTCATATAGTCTAACTTTACCATACAACGCGCATTTGCATGAAACATCAACACGTAGAAAAAAGAAGCCTTCTCACGATGGAAAAGACTTCTGCTCCTCTTTAGGCTCACTTGCTGGTTCCATATGAACATGAGAGTGTAGAATATCATGTTCCTGCTTCATTCTGCGTTCAATTTCATCTGCAATATCATGGCTTTCTGCGATGTTTAAATGCGGTTCTACTTCAACGACCACATCCACATGGACGGTGCTTCCAAGATAACGAGCTTTAATGTCTTTCAAATCGCCCACTCCTGGTGTCGCTTCAATCGTCTCTTTATATTTAGACATATCTTTTATATGAAAACCGTCCGTTAACGAATGAGACGCATCTCTGAAAATCTCCCACGCCGTTTTACAGATAATTAAGCCAATCACAAATGCAGCAAGCGTATCAACCCACGCCAGCTGAAATTGAGAGGCGATAATTCCGACAAACGTCCCGATACTCACATAAGCATCTGATTTATTATCAGCCGCTGCGGCATATAGCGCCTGGCTATTAATTCGTTTAGACAGTTTACGGTTATACATATACACGCCATACATCACAACAGCACTTCCTGCTGCCGTCCAAGCTGCAATCATATCAGGCGTTTGATGCTCTGATGAGAAAAGCGACTGGCCTGCACTCAGCAAAACCTGAAGCCCGACAAGCATCATAATAAAGGAAGCCACAAGTGACGCAATATTTTCAGCTCTAAAATGACCATATGGGTGATCCTCATCAGGTGGCTTCTGAGAAATACGCAGCCCAATTAATACGGCAAGCGAAGCAATGATATCTGTCGTATTATTCAAGCCATCTGCGGAAAGGGCTTCTGAATGAAACACATACCCAATGATCAATTTGACAGCAGATAAGATCACATAGGCTATAATGCTGACCCAAGCACCTGTTTCACCTTGTCTTAATTCGTTGTAGCGCTCCATACCGAACAGCGCCTCCTCACACATTACTTTTCTATATTTATCTTACAAAGCCAAGCCCGTGTGGGTCTACAGCAACATGATTCGCTTGAATCAGCAAAATAGGATACATAGAAATGTGTTGACCTAAGCAAACTTATTTTTATAAGGTCAATTGACCTCAAGACCTACTCCCATCAATGTTTTTCAAAACCACCCCGAAAAATGAAAAAGAACAAAATGACTCTACTACCTAATTGTCAGAATAGTTTTATTTCAAAACACAACTTTTCTTTCTTCCTTCTTATGCTATTTTTAAGAATGGGCAGAGGAAAATGAGGGAACATAATCTCTCAAATCCTTTATACTTTTTAACATCATGTTAAGAGGTTTGAAATGTCAGTTTGATAACCTGTCCAATGCTGAATGACAATTCAGTATGATAAAATTTAAAATATTCTAAAAACAAACTCTCGAATAAAAGAGAAATGTTTGGAGGTAAAGAAATGTCCAACATGACAAACGGTCTTCAAAAAAACCTTAAGACAAGACATATTTCAATGATCTCCATTGCCGGGGTCATTGGGGCAGGGCTATTTGTTGGTAGTGGTGCTGTCATTCATTCTGCAGGGCCTGGATCGATTCTTTCCTATTCATTTGCCGGCCTTCTGGTCATCTTTATTATGAGAATGCTTGGAGAAATGGCATGTGCCTATCCGACAAGCGGTTCTTTCTCACAATATGCGAGCGACGCCATCGGCCCGTGGGCCGGGTTTACAATCGGCTGGCTTTACTGGTTCTTCTGGGTCATCGTCATCGCCATCGAAGCCATTGCCGGTGCTGCCATTATTCAATATTGGTATGGAGATGCACCTGTTTGGCTCACAAGTCTTATCCTCACAATCCTCTTAACTTTGACAAATATCTTTTCTGTTAAATCTTTTGGCGAATTTGAATATTGGTTTTCATTGATTAAAGTCGTCAGCATTATTCTATTCCTACTCATTGGTTTTGCATTTATCTTTGGTTTTGGCGGTCATCATACTGCAGGTCTTGCTAATTTAACGGGAAATGGCGGTTTCCTTCCAAACGGGTTCGGCTCTGTGCTCCTCGGGATTGTCGTTGTCATCTTTTCCTTCATGGGAACCGAGATTGTGGCAATTGCCGCAGGTGAATCAGCAGACCCTGTCAAATCTGTGACAACAGCTACCCGTTCAGTTGTATGGCGTATTATTGTGTTCTACGTCGGGTCGATCGCCGTCGTTGTCACTTTACTCCCATGGAATTCAGCGAATATTTTAACAAGCCCGTTCGTTGCAGTATTAGAATACATCGGTGTCCCATCAGCCGCTCAAGTCATGAACGTCATTGTTTTAACAGCCGTTCTTTCTTGTTTAAACTCCGGCCTATACACAACGTCCAGAATGCTTTATTCATTAGCTGAAAGAGGCGAAGCACCAAAACGTTTTATGAAAATCAGCAAACGCGGTGTCCCTGTAGCAGCGACAGTCGCAGGTACCTTCTTTTCTTATATTGCCGTCATGATGAACTACTTTTACCCTGAAACCATCTTTCTATTTCTAGTCAATGCCTCTGGTGCCATTGCACTTCTTGTCTACTTGGTCATTGCCGTTTCACAATTAAGAATGCGTCGTAAAATTGAAAAAGAAAATCCAGAACAACTCAAAATCAAAATGTGGCTGTTCCCATACCTTACGTACTTTACCATTTTGGTCATCTGCGCCATCTTGGCCTCTATGCTGTTTATCGAATCGATGAGACCTCAGCTCATACTGACAAGCATCATTACCATCGGTGTACTAGCCGCCTACTTCATCTTTAAACCAAACAAAAAAGTGCCTGCAAGTGCAGCGCTTGAAAATAAACACCCTTAATTCTCCCGCTGAAAAGCGGGTTTTTTATTTTATTCACCTATTTGGATGTCCGCACTTATAATGTATCAAATTGATTTTAAGTGAGGATTAGTCAACATGAACCTAGAAAAGTTTGTTGACGAGCTGCCAATTCCAGAAGTCGCAGAGCCCGTCAAAAAAAACCCAAGACAAACGTATTATGAAATCGCTATGGAGGAGGTGTTCCTAAAAGTTCATAGAGATCTGCCCCCAACCAAGCTATGGACCTATAATGGCAGTTTGCCGGGTCCAACCATTAAAGCGAATCGAAATGAAAAGGTCAAAGTGAAATGGATGAACAAATTGCCGCTGAAACACTTCCTGCCTGTCGATCATACCATTCACGCTGGACATCATGATGAACCCGAAGTCAAAACAGTCGTTCACCTGCATGGGGGCGTGACACCTGCAAGCAGTGACGGTTATCCGGAGGCTTGGTTTTCGCGAGACTTTGAAGCGACCGGCCCCTTCTTTGAACGAGAGGTTTACGAATACCCTAATCACCAGCAAGCATGCACATTATGGTATCACGATCATGCCATGGCATTAACACGATTAAATGTATACGCCGGATTAGCTGGCTTTTATTTGATCTCAGATGCGTTTGAAAAATCACTCGAATTACCGAAAGATGAATATGATATCCCTTTAATGATCATGGACCGGACATTCCAGGAGAATGGCGCACTGTTTTACCCAAGTAGACCAAATAACACACCAGAAGATAGTGACCTTCCAGATCCCTCCATCGTGCCATTTTTTTGCGGGGAAACGATTTTAGTCAATGGAAAAGTATGGCCATATTTAGAAGTAGAGCCTCGAAAATATCGTTTTCGTATCTTAAACGCCTCCAATACAAGAACTTACGAGCTTCATCTAGATAACGACGCCACCATCTTACAAATTGGATCTGATGGCGGCTTTTTGCCAAGACCTGTTCATCACCAATCTTTTAGCATTGCACCTGCTGAACGTTTTGATGTCATCATCGACTTCTCAGCTTACGAAAACAAAACGATTGTTTTAAAAAATACGGCAGGCTGCGGTCAGGATGTCAATCCAGAAACAGATGCGAACATTATGCAATTTAAAGTCACTCGTCCGCTCAAAGGAAGAGCAGCTAAAACATTACGTCCGATCTTCAAACCACTGCCACCGCTCCGGCCGAGCCGAGCTGATAACGAGCGGACGCTAACGCTTACTGGCACACAAGATAAATATGGGCGCCCGATTTTATTACTAGATAACCGGTTTTGGAATGATCCTGTCACAGAAAATCCTCGACTTGGCAGTGTAGAGGTATGGAACATTGTCAACCCAACAAGGGGCACACACCCTATTCATTTACATCTTGTTCAATTTCGGGTGATTGATAGAAGACCATTCGATACAGACATCTATCAATCAACAGGTGAAATCGTGTATACAGGACCAAATGAAGCGCCTCCTTTGCATGAACAAGGCTACAAGGATACAATTCAGGCGCATGCCGGTGAAGTCATTCGCATCATCGCTCGGTTTGTCCCATATAGCGGACGATATGTGTGGCATTGTCACATTTTAGAACACGAGGATTATGACATGATGCGGCCGATGGATATCATTTAGTAAATATGAAACCTCCTCTCTCTTAATTGCGTAATATGAAAAAGGGCTAACAGCTTCTATATATTAGCCCTCTATTTTCTTTTCAATCTCCATGAGAAAAAACGAACAATGTATCGCATGAATGGCATTTTTTTGAACATTCCACACTTAAAAAGTTGACGAAGTAAACCGATAATACTACTATATACCCATTACCTCTATCAAAAGGCACTTAAGAAACCATGCACGAACAAATAGAAAATCGTCATAAAAAACGGAGGAGTTCAATTTGAATGAAGAAAAAGAGACTTGCCAGGTCAAGCAAGAAACAGTGGCAGGTAACAGGGAGAAGCTTTCAATTCATGAAAATGAGAGCATTCGATCAAACATTGAACAACTAACAATTGAACTCGGTGAACAAAAAGAATTCAATCACTTCATATTAGATGAAAAACAGAAGGCCATCAGCACATTATCGGCTCTCATTGCAAAAGGCGATTGTGATGAAGAGTTAAAAGCTAATTTTGTACAAGCATTACATATCGGGCTCTCTGTTATAGAGATTATGGAGATCATTAAGCACTGTACAAAGGTTGCAGGATTCCCTCATTCCATTAATGCCTTGTTTATTTTTCAAAACTTACTAGATGAAAACAATAAATAAGAGAAAACGAGAAGTCTTCTGTCCTCTCGTTTTTTTATTTCCACTTACTTTACTCTCTTACGCTGATTCTGTCACAGTAGCAAAATATCAAAATACCACTCATTTCCTTGCTTAAAAAGTGATGTTCATTTCACAAATCCGCATTTTTCACCGACACATCCCATGACAAAATAAAAAAACGTCCAGTTATATAAAATAACTGAACGCGCATCTTTTACCGATTGACAGTGAAATTGTTAACAATCCCGCCTTCTTTCTCCCAAGCGGTTTCTACTGTTTTCTTCTTAATATCATATTCAAAAATGGTTCTGACCTTCGCCTTTCGTCCTGTGTCATCCTTTAATTCCTTTGCGTTCTTTGCAACACCTAAGAAATAAACAGATGTACCATCCGCAGAAAATTGCGGCTGGGCAGCACTTAAAATACGCACATCTTGGCTGTTTTTAACAAGTGTCTTTGTTTTTCCTGTATCTACATCCATCACCTTAATAGATGATACTTCTTTTTCATTTCGAACCTTCACTTCTGTATAAATGAGTTTTTTATGATCTGGTGAAAAAGAAATATCATTGATGGTTTGAGAAATACGTGCAATTCGCTTTCCCTTCTCACCTGTTTGAAGGGTAATCTTCATGGTCGTTGGTTCAGGATCCATTCCTTTTTCATTTGCCTCATCCGTCTTTTTATAATCCTCTTTTAACGAATAATGCTGAATGGCCAACAGATTTGATGCTGGATCATAAGCAAAAGAACTCACCGTATCATCATCACTTTTTTTTGGATATAACACTTTCACTTTCTGTGTTTTCAAATCAAAAGACGCTACATAAAATTGCTCACCTGAATCCTTGTTATACCTTAAATATAACTGTTTTCCGTCACCAGAAAGTCTCATACTGTCGATTGAATCTTCACTCGTAAAGAGCGTTTTTTCTTTATCCGTTTTCACATTCAATTCCCGTATACTTACTTTTTGTGTGTCTTCATCTGTATACGTGTAATATAAAAGCTGCTTCGCCTGATCATAAGCAATTGAAGGATATGCTGTCAGTTTCTCTGTATGAAGCGCCTTGTCATGCAAGTAATAAGTATTGTTTAACTTTTGATCCGTAAATGAAATAAGCAATTCGTCTTTTGCATCTTGATTTGTTTTCACTTTTCCTTCATGTTTTGCCTCTTGCCCCGGCTTCATCATGAAGAAGATGACGGCCGCAATCACTGCGACTCCAATTACTATGATGATCCACCATGTTGATTTTTTCATTGACTTTCAGACCCTCTCCACAAGAAAAGAAGCCAGAAAATGAACTTTTCCCGCTTCTTTGCATGCCTATGTATTAATAAGTGTAATGCCCTTTGACGACACCTTTACTTGTTTTATACCCAAGTGCTTTGAATGCTTTCGGACTTACGTCTAATACTGCGTTTGGCATTCTACCTACATCATATTTATATACTGTAATCACTTTATGTGGTTTCGCTTTTGTTGTCACTCTTAGTTTTGTACCTTTTTTCGGTACGTCAAATCCCATTTTTGTTGCTGCATCCCAATGACCGAGTTTTTTTCCATCTGCGCCTTTTTTACCGACACCATTATACCATGTAATATTGCCGCTTACTTTTTTTGCACTTGCTCCATGTGAGAAACTAAACGCTAAAAATAAACTAGCTACTGTTACGATTGTCGCGATAAGCTTTTTATTCATTAAAAAATCCTCCGTATTTGGTTTCTGACCCTATTATACATGAAGATGCACCCAGTTATTTTACAGTCACATTACAATTCGAATACAAGTTGACCACTTAATGACCGATTTTGTTCATAAATTTCACCAAAAACAGCCAGAACATTGTCAGTAGATCCCTCTCTTTTGTTTTATATAATAGAAATGAATCAAAGATAAGGAGGAATTTTCATGAAAAAGTGGTTCATCGTTTTGAGTGTAAGTTTGACCTTCGTATTGATGCTTTCAAGTATTCCTGCCTCTGCGGCTGGTCCTCGTCACGGCGCCATCGTGACACAAACGGATGAAGCCAAATGGTCAGGTATCTCGGCTGATATTGTGCTGCCAAAAACAGCCACCATTAAAAATGGCTATGCCGACTGGTATCTTGGTCTCGGTTCTGCCGTTGTTGAAAGCGGGATTTCAAAAACATCTTCTGGCTATAAGGTCTTCCTGGGCACCGGCTCCCAAGGCGGCAGTCAATATTGGAACAGCGAATACGATTCAAGTATTAAAGATGGTGCACGTGTCAACTTAAAGCTCATCAACAATGGTGATGGCACAGTGTCACTATACGTCAACGGGAAACTGCGTTATAAACAGCCTGTTTTCAACCCTAGTCGTCTGAAAGACCTCGATGTCGTCAAAATGGTACACGGCGTACAAGATAATGGAACAAACAGCTACTCGCAAGCAAGCTTCTCTAATGTACAGCTTCGTGCAAATACATCTGGAAGTGTCTATAAAAAATGGGACGGCACCGTCAAATCATCTCTTTTACGCAAAAATCTAGAATCTGGTGCTCCGGCTCCAAAATTCACAGTCATTTCGTCTATCCCACTTAGTACAACCCTTTCAGCACAATAAAACACGAGCACCCAACTTTGGGTGCTTCAAAATTGCTGACAAAGAGCTAAAATGATTTTATTTTAGCTCTTTGTCTTCTTTTCAGCGTGCAAGAAAACCTTTGCAGTCTAGGAAGGGCGAGCACCGGCGCGCAGGCCTGACACCGAATGCGAGGGTTTGTCTACACGCTGGAGCACCCAACTTTGGGTGCTTTTGATTGTTCACAGCTTATCAACACTTCTCTTTTAATCAAAACATCAATTCGTGGTAACATAAGCATACATACTTTGAAGAACAAAGGAGAAAGAACGTGAGAAAAAGTCTACTTGTTTTCATGAGTCTTGTTGCAACCTTCTCTATCCTAGCAGCTTGCTCAAATACGGCAAAAGAAGAAAAAACAGAATCTACGGCACTTCCAACGATTAATGAACGCATTCAAAATGAAACGAAAGAGGTCATGGAGCAGTCTAAGCTCGTAAAAGACACAGCGATCACCGTTGATCAAAAGAAAAAAGTCATTTCCTTAAACGTGACGGCTTCATCTGAGACCAATAGTGATTACGCTGAAGTCATTGGTTTGAACTTTGCCAAAACACTAGCTATTGGTGCATCCACTGAAAAGGAAAACAACCTGCATAAACCGGAAAATGACAGCCTCGGCGCCCTCTACTCCTTTTATGACCTAAACATTACCGTGAAACAGGAAAACGGAAAAGTACTGGCAAAAGGAAAGAAAACAACAACTGAAACAAAGATTACCTGGGAGAGAGCCCAGTAATTGGACAAGAAAATTCTTTATGGATTTTCTTGTTTTTTTTAACAAAACTATTAACATTGTGAAAAGAATGCCGATGAGTAAGATTGTGTTGGTTCTTAAGTACCAATAATTCTCATTTACATATCGGAGGAAAGTATCATGAAAAGAACGACAGAATTTGTTTTAGGCTTAATTGGAGGTATTTTGGGATTTTTCGGTGCAATGTTTGCACTTGCTTTTGGAGGACTAGATGCCGCATTTAATGAATCAGGTACGAGTCAATTCACAGGATTAGGCTGGTCAGCGATGCTTTTCTCTATTCTTGCGATTGTGGCATCTGTTATCGTGAAGAAAAAAGCAAAGCTTGGTGGCATTTTATTATTAGTTTCTGCTGTAGGCGGTATTATTTCTATTTTTGTGTTCTTTATCCTTCCAGCTGTATTAATCATCATCGCAGGATGCATGGGTGTGTTTAGAAAAGAGCCTGTCAAAACAGTTCCTGCTGAATAATGTTGGCATAAAAAAGCTTGTAGAGGGCGGCTCTACAAGCTTCTTTTATTGTATATTTTCATTTAAATCTTCTCTTATGATATCAATCAGCGTGTCAATATCCGAGTGAGCTCTAGATGCTAATCGTACCAGCAAATGATCGATATACTCATACAAATGACGATCTTTCAACATATACTTCCCATAATACGGAATGACAAAGAAATAGAGCAAATCAGCTACTTCTAGTGCAACGTCATCACCAAATTCATTCTTTAGCGCCTCCCCAACACATTGGATCAGCCAATTCAAATCTTCTTTCTTTTCAATCGGAACGTACATCAGCTGATGAATACGGTCCGTATCTCCCGTTTGTAAAATCTGCTCCGCTGCTCCCTTTGATAGAGCACCAATCTCTTTAGAAGATATATTAAGAACCGCGAATTCATTCTCTGATCTGTCTTGATCCATTTGCAGCACGTTTTGGTCCATCTCGACTCACTCCCCGTTCTCAGATACTTTTATTATAAGGAATTCAGCTGATTTTTTATGGAAATAGTGGATTTTTTTATGTAATTTTAAACAAAAAAAGAACCTAATGATATGATTCAATCTCAATTGGCATAAAAAAACCATTGCACTTTATTTCAATCTATTTCAATATATGTATGTTAGTAGATTGAAAGGGATGAGAGAAATGAAGATGAAACACCCGTGGATCAAAGGAATTATTGTCAGTGTGGTTCTCGTACTTGGGCTTGGAATCTTTCCTGTCCAGCTGCCCTTTTTACACATGACTCATGCGACACCAGTCGCAAAAGCAGCTGCACCGAAATACGTGACAACAGCGAATGTTCATCTTCGCAAGGGACCTGGAACAAAATATTCAGTGATATTGACCATTCCAAAAGGGAAAAGGATTCCTTATCTTAAAAAGAATGGTTCATGGATTCAAACAAAGTATAAAGGAAAGACGGGTTACGTCAGCTCTCAATATATCAAAAAAGCAGGCAAAAGCTCACCAGCTTCATTTGCTGCTCCTTCCACTAAAACGCCAGGTACGTATGTAAAAGGGATATTGGTTGTGAATAAGAAACATAGACTCCCATCTTCATACAATCCCGGAGAAAACAAACAAGCGAGAAAAGCTGTAAACGCTATGATCGCGAAAGCAAAAAAAGCAAACATCCGACTCACCGCTTTTAGCACCTTCCGTTCATACGACCGTCAGCGTGTCTTGTACAACAATTACGTCGCCTCTCATGGCAAAAAACAAGCAGATCGATTTAGCGCAAGACCAGGCTATTCCGAACATCAAACCGGCCTTGCTTTTGATATTGGCGGTGCCAATTCGAAACATTGGGCTGAAGATTCTTTTGCCAATACGAAAGAAGCGAAATGGCTGGCCAAACACGCCCATGAATTTGGCTTTATCATTCGCTATCCGAAAGGTAAAGAAAAAGTGACAGGCTATCAATATGAACCATGGCATCTCAGATACCTCGGATCAAAAAATGCGAAAAAAGTGAAAAAGAGCGGCAAAACCCTTGAAGAATATTTGAACATTAAAGGATAACAACAAAAGCACTCTTTTTCTTCAGAGTGCTCTTTTCATATATTCTCTTCTCTCTTTTTCATCGCAGCCGCCATTTCCACTTCACCCTCTGCTTCCAGCTGTTCAATAATGCGAGCATAATCTCTTTCATGGCGATTTTGGCTTAACTTAAAAGCAGCTTGAACTTCATTAATGATGATTTTGAAGCCCACAATCCCTTTCATTTGTTTCTCTAACAGTTCCTCAGATAACGTATCCCATAACACTGGCTGATCTCTATGACTTTCATATGTCTCCAGCATCGCTGTTAATTCCTTGACCAGTTCTGATTTTTCGAGCAGTGCAGCCTTTCCATATACATGTACAGCTTGATAATTCCACGTCGGTACGGCTTCTTTCTCATACCACGAAGAGGATATGTAAGCATGCGGCCCTTGAAAAATGACGAGCACCTTCTTGTTCTCTTCAAACGTTTTCCACTGAGGATTTCCAATCGCCATATGCCCTGAGATCACATACGAATCGCCAATTTGATGAAAATTCACTGGAATATGGGTCGCAATGGGCTTTTCATTCGTTGTCGTCACAACTGTAGCAAATGAATGTGATTGAATAAATGATTTGATTTTCTCCATATCTTTCACTTGAAAAAATGATGGTATATGCATGTTCCCTTCCCCCTTTTTGATTACCTCAATGTTTTGGTCATAATGAAGTCCATTTGCTCCTCGGCCCCCATTTGGAAAGCATGCACTCCTGTTTGAACAAACCCAAGCTTTTGATAAAATGCCATGGCGGCTTTATTATGCTCCCACACCCCAAGCCAAACATCACGTTTATGGTGTTTCTCTGCAATTTCAAAGGCTTGATTCATTAAATATCGACCTAATCCTAGTTTTTGAAAGGACTGTTTGATATAAATGCGTTCAATTTCTAATGTGTCATCACCCATCTCTTCTGACTGTGCATCGTCCATATTGACCTTTAAATAACCAGCAAGGCATCCATTCACTTGAACAAAATAAAATTGTGAAAAGGGATGTTGTAATTCTTTTAGCAGCTGGTTCGAATGAAAAGCTGTCTTCACATATGCGTCGATATGCTCCACCTTGTTTTGCTCCTGAAACGTTTCTATAAAAGTATCGATTCCGATTTTTTGCAGCTCTTTTATATGTTGTTCATTACACCGAATGAGCGTGACGGTCATGAAGTAACCCCTCCTTAGTCATTAGTAGCTTCTCTTTTTGCCTTTTTTCACATCTTCCCAATCTTTTTCGATATTCTTTCGCACCCTCAAAAGATACTGATAAATCTGTTTCGCTTCCTCTTCAGAAAACCCATCCAGCGCTACCCGATTTGAATGATCATGTTCTCGTTTGATCATTGGATAGACGGCTTTCCCTTTCTCAGTTGGAAACAATTTCTTGATTTTTTTATTCGCTGAGTCATGTTTCTTCTCAATAAATTCATGCAGCTCTAATTTTTGAATAGCCCGAGCAGCCGTAGTTCGATCCACCTTAATCATTTCCGCTAGTTTTTCCTGAATGATGCCAGGCTCCTCACAAATACGCACAAGATACAAATACTGCCCCTTCGTTAAATCATACTCTTTAAATTCAATATTACTAATGGAATCAAGCGCGCGAGCAATCACGCCGATCTCCCGCAAAATTTCTTTCATATACCTCGACTCCTTTTATTGCATTTACAACAAATAACTAAAGTTAGTATAATTGATTAATGTTGTATTTGCAACAAAAAAACCCACTTCTTAATTGAAAGTGGGTTTTCAACTCTTTCTTTATTTATCACGCCTCTTCGATCCAAACAATCCAAACACGACAGCCAGTGCAACTATAATCGCCACCCAAGTCGTAAAGCCCATATGATCACCGCTTTTCTTTTGAAAATCATCTCTTTATGTTAGATAAAACCAAAAAAATCACTGTCTCTTTAGTTAACGGATGTAAAGCGGTGAAAGTTTCAATTCATTTAACGCTCTTAACCAAAAAATAGACAAAACAAAAACCCCTATATTTCAAGGGGTTTTCGGGGGTGTTACATCATGCCACCCATGCCGCCCATGCCGCCCATATCCGGCATTCCGCCGCCTGAGCCGCCTTCTTCTGGTTTGTCAGCTACGACTGCTTCAGTTGTAAGAAGCATAGCTGCTACAGAAGCTGCGTTTTGAAGTGCAGAGCGAGTGACTTTTGTTGGGTCAACGATTCCTTTTTCAATCATGTTTACCCATTCGTTTGTTGCTGCGTTGAAGCCTACGCCAATTTCTTCGTTTTTCAAGCGCTCAACGATGACTGATCCTTCAAGACCTGCGTTGTGAGCGATTTGACGAATTGGCTCTTCAAGAGAACGTAGAACGATGTTCACACCTGTTTGAACGTCACCATCAGCTTCGATGGAAGCAACTTTGTTGTATACATTCACAAGTGCTGTACCACCACCGGATACGATACCTTCTTCAACTGCTGCACGAGTTGAGTTCAGTGCATCCTCGATGCGTAGTTTACGTTCTTTTAATTCTGTTTCAGTTGCAGCACCAACTTTGATGACAGCAACGCCGCCAGCTAGTTTTGCAAGACGTTCTTGTAATTTTTCTTTATCGAATTCAGAAGTTGTTTCTTCTACTTGCGCACGAATTTGGTTCACGCGTGCTGCGATTTGAGCAGAATCTCCTGATCCTTCTACGATCGTTGTATTTTCTTTTGTCACAACCACTTTAGACGCACGGCCAAGCTGACCAATTTCAGTTGATTTCAGGTCAAGTCCTAGGTCTTCTGTGATTAATTCCCCGCCAGTTAGAACAGAGATGTCTTCAAGCATTGCTTTACGACGGTCACCGAATCCAGGTGCTTTTACTGCCACTGCGTTGAATGTTCCACGAAGTTTGTTCACAACAAGTGTTGCAAGCGCTTCGCCTTCTACGTCTTCAGCAATGATCAATAATGGTTTTCCTTGTTGTACGACTTGCTCAAGTACAGGAAGGATTTCTTGAATGTTTGTGATCTTTTTATCAGTGATTAAGATGTAAGGATTTTCAAGAACCGCTTCCATCTTATCAGAATCAGTGACCATGTATGGTGAAGCGTATCCACGGTCAAACTGCATTCCTTCAACCACTTCAAGCTCAGTTGTGAAACCTTTAGATTCTTCAATTGTGATGACGCCGTCGTTTCCTACACGCTCCATCGCTTCAGCAATTAGGCTGCCGACTTCTTCATCTGCTGCAGAAATAGACGCAACTTGAGCAATTGATTCTTTACCTTCGATTGGTTTAGAAATCTCGTGTAAGCCTTCAAGTGCTACTTTCACTGCTTCTTCGATTCCTTTACGAACGCCAACAGGGTTTGCACCAGCTGTTACGTTTTTAAGACCTTCACGGATCATCGCTTGAGCTAGAACCGTTGCAGTAGTAGTACCGTCACCAGCTACATCGTTTGTTTTGCTTGCAACTTCAGCCACAAGTTTTGCACCCATGTTTTCAAATGCATCTTCTAATTCGATTTCTTTTGCAATCGTTACACCATCATTTGTGATAAGTGGAGAACCGAATTTTTTCTCAAGAACCACGTTACGTCCTTTAGGTCCTAAAGTTACTTTTACAGCATCTGCAAGTGCATCTACACCACGTAACATCGCACGACGTGCTTCTTCACTGAACTTAATATCTTTTGCCATAATAACGAAACCTCCTCAGTCTTTTTAGAAATTTATCTCAATCTTTGTTTATGTGATTAACCAATAACAGCTAAAATGTCGCTTTCACGAAGGATTAAATATTCTTTTCCTTCATATTTCACTTCAGTACCTGCATATTTTGAGAAGATAATGCGGTCGCCTGTGTTTACTTCTAACGCAACGCGCTCACCACTTTCAAGTACACGACCTGAACCTGCTGCAACAATTTTACCTTCTTGCGGTTTTTCTTTTGCAGAATCCGGTAAGACAATACCGCTAGCGGTTTTTTCCTCAGATTCAACGAGTTCAATGATTACGCGATCGCCTAATGGCTTTAACATAAGAAACAACCTCCTCAATTTTTATATGTAGTCTTTTTTAGCACTCATCACTGGTGAGTGCTAACACATTTATTATAATAAAGAATGTCTTCTGTAATTTCAAGTAAAAACCTTTAAAAATTTTTACGCTTTCATGATCTTTTTTTATCACCGATTCTTTCCTTTTCAACGAAAAAGAAGACTTGTGTTACAATAAATCTAGTTCTTTTAGTAAAGGGGTTTTCGTTACTTGAAAAAACAATATTGGTACATCATCTTAACGTATATATTGGTGCAATTTTCTGCGTTTCCGTATGTGTTCATCATGAAGTGGTTAGGTTACATTCAGACACCGATGACACAAGCAGAGCTCTCCAAATTGTCAGGAACATGGACAATCATCAGCTTCTGTATTGGACTAATCATTATTCTGCTCATCCTTCGGACTGTACCAAAAGCTTCACTTCGAAATGAAGCACCGGCATCAGTCGGCGTGGCAATCGCTTGGATCATTGGCGGTTTCTTTCTTTCCCTCTTTGCACAATCCATTGCGGGGGCGATTGAACAATATGCATTTGGCATTAGCCGAGAATCCGAAAATACCCAAAACATTTTAGCCATTATGGATGCAGTTCCATGGCTTGTAATCGTCATCGCTCTGATTGGACCGATATTAGAAGAAATCATTTTTCGAAAAATCATTTTTGGTGTGGTTTATGAAAAAACGAATTTTTTCATTGGCGCACTTGTCAGTTCAGTGGTTTTTGCTGCTGTACACAATGATTTCCCACATATCTTGCTCTATACCGCAATGGGCTTTACATTTGCCTTTTTATATGCGAAAACAAAACGAATCATTGTGCCAATCGGTGCTCATATGCTGATGAATTCGCTCGTTATCCTTGTGCAGATTGAGCCAGTAAGAAAAATGATTGAAGAACAATCTCAAACTATGCAAATGATTATTGGAGGCTTTTTCTCATGAGAAACCCTGTCGTATGGGGCATTATTTATTTTGCCGTAGGTGTGGCGTTCACCTATATGGCCATTCAAAATCCAGGTGACATGTGGTCATTTTACAGCATTTTGCTGATGGTGTTTGCGGCCTATAATATCAATATCGCGTTAAAAATGTTTGCTTTTTCTGTCAAAATGAAAAAACAGCAGCAAAAATAAAGCAAAAACCATTTTCCGCCGTTTGGAAAATGGTTTTTTTATGGAGGTCATGTTTTCATGGAACACGAAAAACTGAACATCATGAACAATCAGCTTGAAACGATTGGTACAGCCGCTCGATCTGATATCCATGCTGAGGGCCTTTGGCATGAAACCTTTCATTTCTGGCTTTTAAAAAAGGAAGATGACACAGTGTTTCTCTATTTTCAGCTGAGGAGCCCCTCCAAAAAGGATTTCCCTTCTCTATTTGATATCACCGCAGCAGGCCACCTTCTCGCAGATGAACAGCCTTCTGATGGCATCAGAGAAGTCGAAGAAGAGCTTGGTCTCTCCATCTCGTTTGAGAACCTTACCTTTGCTGCTGTTATTAAAGATGAAATCCATATGCCTTCGTTTACCGATCGTGAGTTTTGCCATGTGTATCTTTATATGGATCAAAAAGAGCACATGGATGTCCATCTACAGAAAGAAGAAGTTGCTGGACTTTATAGAGCAAGGCTGATGGATGCACAGCAGCTTTTAAATAGAGAATGCGAAAAAATGAACATCGAGGGCTTTGAAGTGGATGCAGACGGCAAGCGACGTGAGGAAAAGAGAGAGGTCCATGTACATGATTTTGTCCCGCATGAACCTGCCTATTATGAGCATCTCTTTCAAGCAATCAATCAATTTCTTTCACAATAGAAAAAGCATCGTGACCCCTATTTGGATCACGATGCTTTTTTATGAGACAACATCATTTTCTTTCTCCTCTGTCTCTGTTTGCTGCATTTTGCGATAGGTCACTCTTGAAATGACAATACTCACTTCATACAAAACGAGCATTGGCAAGGTAACCATGAGGTGAGAAACGAGCTCTGGCGGTGTAATCAGTGCGGCAATGACAAGGAGGACAAAATAGGCATACTTCCGTATTTTTGATAAAAACATCGGTGTAATGATACCAAGTCTAGTGAGAAACATCAACACGACAGGCATCTGAAACAAAAAGCCAAATGGAAGTGTTAACTGCATCAGAAATGTAAAATACTCATGAATCCCAATCACTTGCTCCACATGTAAATCATTTGACATCCGTATCATAAAATCGACGACAAATGGAAACAAAATAAAATAAGAGAAAGCCACACCGCTCAGAAATAAAAGCAGTGCAATCGGAATATAAGCAAGTGTCACCTTTCTTTCTTTTTCATATAAGCCAGGACTCACAAACGCCCAAAGCTGATATAAGATCACGGGACACGTCAAAACAAGAGCAATGACAAAAGCGAACTGCATAAACACGTACAGTGGATCTGTGAGCTTAAATGCGTTCAATGTCAGTGTGGCCGCTTCATCGGTATTTTGTAAATACACAATGACCGGCTTAGCGAGAAAAAAACCTGCCACCATAAAGGTGACAAAAAACATCGCAATGATCACTAAACGTTTTCGCAGTTCCACAATATGCTCCATAAGCGGCATATCTTTGACATTCATGAAGCTCATCCTATTCTACTGATCTTCTTTTTTCTTTTTTTCTTCCTGATCATCAGCTAAACCTTTTGTGGCATTTTTGAATTCACGTAATGTATCTCCTGCTGCTCTTCCTAATTCAGGAAGCTTTTTCGGCCCAAAAATAATGAGCGCAACAACCGCAATCAGAACCAAACTTCCAGGACCGATCGGACCCATTTGCTCCACCCCCTTTACCCCTTTTCGTCAGTCCTCCTGTGTAACAGAGTAATGCTTTAAGAAATACACAAGAGACTGAAGTTCAACCGCCAAATCTATATGATGAATTCGAATGTGTTCCGGCACATTCAAGCGAGCCGGCGTAAAGTTAAGGATTCCTTTGATGCCAAGGGCAATCAAACGATCTGTAATGGATTGAGCTGCTACGGCAGGCACTGTCAAAATCGCAACAGGAATATCTCCTACCTCTTGCACATGCTCTTCAAGCTTATCCAAATCATAGACAGGCACGCCGCCTATCTCACTTCCTATTTTACTCTCATTGACGTCAAAAGCCATTGAAATTTTTGTATTATTATTTTTAATGAAATTATAGTGTAAAAAAGCAGTCCCTAAATTCCCGACACCGATGAGCATGACATTCGTCATTTCATCTTGGTCAAGGGTCTTTCTAAAGAAGGTCAAGAGGTAATCGACATTATAGCCATAACCTTTCTTCCCAAGTGCACCAAAGTAAGAAAAATCTCGACGAATGGTGGCAGAATCCACTTTGACTGCATCACTAAGCTCTGCCGATGACACCCTTTGTTTTCCTGATGCATGCAGATTTTTTAAAAAACGGTAGTAAAGCGGCAAACGTTTGGCTGTCGCTTGTGGAATTTTTGACTGGTCTATATTCATATAAGATCCTCCAACTTAAATATCAGATGCTCTGTGAAAATCACCGTTTTTCCCGCCTGTTTTTTCTACTAGATAGGTCGGGCCGATGATCATCCCTTTGTCTATTGCTTTGCACATGTCATAAACGGTCAGTGCACATACTGAGGCAGAAGTGAGCGCTTCCATCTCCACACCCGTACTTCCTTTTGTCTTCACCTTTACTTGTATGTTCAGAATGTACGCATTTCCGTCTTCCTCCCAATCAAAGGAGATATCGACACCTTTTAATGCAAGCGGATGACACATTGGAATGATGCTGGACGTTTGCTTTGCTGCCATAATGCCAGCTACCTGTGCGACAGACAGCACATCCCCTTTTCCAATGTCATGCTTTTGTATTTGATGAAATACTTCTTTTATCATACGAACGCTTGAAACAGCAACGGCAGTTCTCACTGTAGACGATTTGTCACTAATGTCGACCATCTTTGCTCTTCCTTGTTCGTTAAAGTGGCTAAATTGACTCATCTTTCAACGCTCCCTCACTCAAATCATACACTATTTTTTCCTATCTGTCTTTCATTTGACCATGGCAGCCGTATGTAAGATTTGCCGGTTTACTGCTGATAAGCTACACTTAACATATTATAGCAGAGGTGAAGTTACATGATGATTCTACAAGTGAATCAGCTGTCCAAATCGTTTGGCGCTGATACCGTTTTAACGAATATAAAATTGGAAGTCAAAGCGAGGGATCGTATTGCCATTGTCGGTCGTAACGGTGCAGGAAAATCCACGCTTTTAAAAATCATTGCCGGTCAAATGTCTTACGAACAAGGTGAGATCATCAAACCGAAAGACCTATCCATTGGATATCTCGCACAGCATACAGATGTGACGTCTACACGTACGCTAAAAGACGAACTACTATCCGTTTTCGATCATTTAAAAGAAATGGAACAAGAGATGAGAACCATAGAAGAGAAAATGGCTTCTTCCACAGGAACAGAATTAGATTCTCTAATGAAAACCTATGACAGACTGCAACAAGCATTTAAAGATCAAGGCGGCTATCAATATGAAGCAGATGTCCGCTCCATTTTACACGGACTCGGCTTTAGTCATTTTGAAGATCATACAACCGTCCAATCCTTAAGCGGCGGTCAGAAAACCCGTCTAGCGCTTGGAAAGCTATTATTGATGAAACCAGAACTCTTGATTTTGGATGAGCCAACCAACCATCTAGATATTGATACCTTATCATGGCTTGAGCAGTATTTGCAAAATTATACAGGAGCCATCCTCATCGTTTCCCATGACCGATACTTCTTAGACAAAGTCGTGAACCATGTATATGAAGTGTCAAGAACAGCGATGAAAAAGTTCGCTGGGAACTATAGTAAGTATCTTGACCAAAAAGCTGAGCAGCTAGAGCGTGATATGAAGCTGTATGAAAAACAACAAGAAGAAATTTCGAAGCTTCAAGATTTCGTGGATCGCAACTTAGCAAGAGCCTCCACCACAAAGCGTGCTCAAAGTAGGCGGAAACAGCTGGAACGGATGGATCGTTTAGATAAGCCGTTAGGAGATGAAAAATCCGCAAACTTCCATTTCGATATTATGAGGCAAAGCGGAAATGACGTGCTGAAGGTGCATGATCTCGATATTAGTTACGATAAAAAAACGCCGCTCCTCTCCTCCCTCTCTTTTCATATTAAACGGGAGGATAGCGTGGCACTCATCGGTCCTAACGGTATCGGGAAATCAACTCTTTTAAAAACCTTAACGGATACGTTAAAACCAGTAAAAGGCGAGATCAGCTTTGGTTCTCATGTGACGATTGGCTACTATGATCAGGAACAAGCCAAGCTGACATCCTCCAAAAAAGTGTTAAATGAACTTTGGGATGATTATCCCCATATGACTGAAAAAGATATTCGGACTTGTTTAGGAAACTTCCTTTTTTCAGGTGATGACGTCTTAAAGCCTGTACATGCTTTAAGTGGTGGAGAAAAAGCACGACTTGCACTGGCAAAGCTGATGCTCCAAAAAGCCAATTTCCTCATTCTCGATGAGCCGACGAACCATCTTGATTTGGACAGTAAGGAAATATTAGAGAATGCACTAATAGATTATCCAGGCACCATCTTGTTTGTTTCACATGACCGTTACTTTATCAATCGCTTGGCAACAAAAGTTCTCGAGTTGTCACCAAATGAAACAAAAGAATACCTTGGTGACTACGACTATTATCTTGAAAAGAAAAACGAACAATTAGAGCTTGAAGCACTCCAAACTCAGGAGACGCATAAAAAACAAGCAGAAAAACCAGTAGAAACAGCAAAACTTTCCTATGCAGAAGAGAAAGAACTCAAAAAGAAAGAAAGACAAAAGCAGCGCCGAATTGAAGAAATTGAAGAGCGTATCGCTGTCATCGAAGACAAGCTCGGTGAAAACGAAGAGCTTCTATGTGATCCTGCTATTTTCCAAGATCACGAGAAAGTACAAGCCATTCAAACAGAAAATGATGCGCTCAATCAAGAGATGGAATCACTTTTTGCGGAATGGGAAGATCTATCAGATGCATAAAGAGTGCCCTAACGGGTGCTCTTTTTTTAAGGTGAGAATCTTTATCCACAATGATACCCACAATAACATCTTGATTATTCTTAAATATTTTAAAGTTATCCACTTTATCCACAGTATTTTAATCACATATCCACACAAAAGATCACATTTATACACATTCTCTTCATTTTAAAACGAATTTTCTAACAATTGTGGATATATAACGTTTACATGTGAATAAATCGCTTTCATTTCAATAGAAAAAACTCCTGTATATCCACAGGAGTTCCAAATTTTTGACAAAGGGCTAAAATGAACTTGATTTTAGCCCTTTGTCTTCTTTTCAGCGTGCTAGAAAACCTTTGCAGTCTAGGAAGGACGAGTACTGGCGCGGAGCGAATTTCATATTCGTGAGCACCAGCACGCAGGACTGACAAAGAATGCGAGGGTTTGTCTACACGCTGAAACTCCTGTATCCACAGGAGTTCTTATTCATAGGAGACAAGCGGCAGTCCAGGTTGACCGTTCATTGCCATGTCGCCTCTTATTCCCTTTTCAAATGCAATGGTTCCCGCAGCAGCAATCATGGCTGCATTGTCTGTACAAAGAGACAATGGCGGAATCATGACATTCACTTCAGGTAGCTTTGCAAATGCTGAAGTGAGAGCTTCTCTAAGACCTTTATTGGCAGCAACCCCGCCAGCTAGAACAACTTGTTTCACACCATACGCTTCAGCCGCTTTTAATGTCTTTCCGACTAACACCTCAATCACGCTTTCTTGGAAACTTGCAGCCAAATCCTCTGGCGCAATGGTTTCGCCCTTTTGAGACGCATTGTGTAACGTGTTGATAACCGCTGATTTTAAACCGCTGAAGCTAAAATGATAAGACCCTTCTTCAAGCCATGCTCGAGGAAGCTTAATCGTTGGCTCCCCTTCATGTGCCAATCGATCAATGTGAGGTCCCCCTGGATATGGCAGACCCATCGTCCGAGCTACTTTGTCATACGCTTCTCCAGCCGCATCATCCAACGTTTCACCAATGACCTCAAAAGACCCATGCTCTTTCATCAAAACAAGCTCAGTATGCCCACCAGAGACGACTAGAGCTAAACAAGGAAACACCAGTTCACCAACGAGCTGGTTCGCATAAATGTGTCCAGCAATATGATGAACACCAACAAGCGGAATTTGTTGTGCAAAACTCAATGCTTTGGCTGCATTGACACCTATCAAAAGTGCACCAACTAAGCCCGGACCTTCTGTCACAGCAATGGCGTCTAAATCCTGAAAGGTCATATTGGCCTGCGTCATGACTTCTTCTAATACGATCGTCATTTGTTCCACATGATGCCTTGAAGCGATTTCTGGTACCACGCCGCCAAATCGTTTATGACTTTCTATTTGTGAGGCGACAACATTCGCTACGATCTCTTTCCCATTTTTCACAATGGACGCAGCTGTTTCGTCACAGCTTGTTTCTATACCTAATATGAATCGATCTTTTTTTTCACTCATTTATCTTCACCCACATGACTAATGCATCTTCCCCGTTATCCGTATAATAATTCTTTCGAATAGAAGCTGGTTTAAAACCTAGCTTTTCATAAAGGGATTGTGCTGGCGTATTTGATACCCGCACTTCTAGTGAAAGATGATCTGTCTTTTTTTCTTTGCAAAATTCCATGACATATCGAAGCAGCGCTTCCCCGTATCCTTTTCCCCGGTGCTCAGGGAGAATCGCAATATTCGTAATTTGTGCATCATCCATGACAATCCAAACGCCGCAATACCCAACAGGCTGACCATCTTCTTCAATGAGGAAATAATGGCTGTATTGGTTATGGAGAATTTCATAGACAAACGACTCTTTTTTCCAAGGCGCTGTAAACGAATGCACTTCAATCGTATATACCTCTGGGATGTCCTCTACTGTCATTCTTCGCATCTCTACTGTGTTGAGATTATTTTTGTCCTTCAAGCCATTTCACTTCCGCTTCTGCCAAACGAATATAATTAGGAACAAGCTGATGGACATCTTCAGCAGGGCGGTCTGCCCCTAAAAATGCGAGCACTGAAGGTCTTGGGTTATGAAATGCCTCGTCTGCGATCACAGCAGTTTCTCCAAGTATGGAGAGAACATTCTCTTGATGAAGATGCACATCATGTCCAAGAAATAAAACAGAGTTCCCTTCCTTTTTCAGCTCTTGAAGCCAATCAGTGAGCAGGATATTTTGATCTGGTTTCGCTTCTTTTATCTTTCCACCTTCAAATGTATATAACCCTGTATAAACTTGTCCTCTTCTTGCATCAAATATAGGAGAAATCATTCCATCAAAATATCGAGCATTTGCCGCCAGCGTTTCTAAACTTGAAACAGCAGTTATCGGGATAGACAGCGTCCAAGCAAGTGTTTTTGCAATGGTCACACCGATTCTAACGCCAGTGTAAGAACCGGGTCCTTTGGCTACAACAATTTTGCTTAATTCGTTCGGTGCTACGCCGCATTCTTTCATCAATGCTTCAACTGTCGGCATTGCACGTACTGAATGATTCTTCTTTAAGTACGTAATACTTTCCCCAACCACAGTGTCATCACGGACAAGAGCTATTCCGAGTGTATGGTTTGACGTATCAATTGCCAGTATGGTCAATGTCTTTCATCTCCTTACAAAGGGCCTCGTAGCGCTCCCCTTTTGCATAAAACGTGAGATGACGTTCTTCTTCACGTTCTGTTCTCAGCATTTCAATTTTTAAATACGATGAAGGCAATTGAGGTTCAATGAGATGTGCCCATTCAACCAAACATACACCTTCCCCCTCAAAATATTCGACCAGTCCAATATCTTCTTCCGCATCTTCCATACGATACACATCCATATGATAAAGTGGCAGTCTGCCATCCGTATATTCTTTAATAATTGTAAAAGTAGGGCTGTTGACGATACGGGTAATACCTAAGCCTTCTGCAAAACCTTTTGAAAAAGTCGTTTTACCTGCGCCTAAGTCTCCTTCTAATGTTAAGACATCGCTGGGCTTCACAAGTGTAGCCAAGGCAGCAGCAATTCGTTTCGTCTCATCCGCACCTTTTGTTGTCCACGTTAACTTCATGGTGGAGTCACCTCATTTCTTAAAATGATTATATCCTTTTTTCATTAAAATTGTTTGTTGATCATGGTCTTTTAAAATAACGCTGGACGCTCGATCATCTTTGACTTGTCCAATACGCGTGACCTGAATGTGTTCTTTTTTACATTGCGTCTCAAATCGCTTCCAATCCGTTTCAGGGATCGTACCAGTTAAGACAAAATCCTCTCCACCGAACAAGACCCATTCAAGCCATTCTTTATGTAACAACGGTAGATGTGGATGTTTTGGGAGCTGATCAGCTTCAATTTCAATCGTCACACGACTGGCTTCCGCTATTTCGTTTAACTCACTCGCTAATCCGTCACTCACATCATTCAAGGTCACCCGGGGGAAGCTTGAACAAATAAGGCCAGCAGCAATATGCGGCTGCGGCATTTTGTGTCGCTCTAGAAAAAAAGCAGTGTCAATCGAATGTGCAGCATTTACTTCATTCATTAAAAGCGATAGCCCAGCAGCTGATGAACCTAGTTCACCTGTGACAAAGACAATGTCTCCTGTCTGAGCACTATGACGGTAACAGGCTGTTCCCTTTAGAATCTCACCAATGACCGTTACTGTAATGACAAAGTCACTGCGGGTGGCTACTGTATCTCCACCGATTAAATCCATATGATATGTGTCAGCCAATGCTTTCATTCCCTCGTAAAAAGCTGCGACAATTGCTTCATCCCCATGAGGCGGGATCGCGATTGATACAAGATAATACTTAGGGGTCCCTCCCATGGCTGCGATATCACTGATATTCACTGCCAGCGCTTTAAATCCAACCTCAAAGGGTGTGGAAAAATCAAATCGAAAATGGACATGCTCTACCATTGTATCAACACAAACGACCTCTTCACAATGTGAATGAGGTTGATAAACACTAGCATCATCACCGATGCCCATGACCAAAGAACGCTGATGCGTTTCTTTTGGTGTAATTCGGCGAATAAGATCAAATTCATCCATAAAAGACAGCCCCTTCATACAATCAACTGATTGAGCAAACATGATGTCAGACACAGTTAGTATTAGTGTAGCGAATATGAGCCTCGGTTCCAACTAAAAACGATATAAAGAAAGCCTGGTATAAAAAAACCAGGCGTTGTTTGTTGAAGTCATGATCTTTTCTTATCACATTTAGTGTAGCCAAACACAAGGAGTTTCATTGCATCTAGGATACTTATTGAAAGAAAAAGACATAAAAAAAAACGAAACTATACGTTTTCGTTTACAAGTCATAAAAATGGCGGTCCGGACGGGACTCGAACCCGCGACCTCCTGCGTGACAGGCAGGCATTCTAACCAACTGAACTACCGGACCATTTTGGCTGTACTCAATGAGTACTCCCTATTTAATAGGTAAAATAATTTGGTTGCGGGGGCAGGATTTGAACCTGCGACCTTCGGGTTATGAGCCCGACGAGCTACCGAACTGCTCCACCCCGCGACGATATAAAATGAAAAGCTTGGCGGCGTCCTACTCTCACAGGGGGAAACCCCCAACTACCATCGGCGCTGAAGAGCTTAACTTCCGTGTTCGGTATGGGAACGGGTGTGACCTCTTCGCTATCGCCACCAAACCTGATGGAGAGAATGTTCTCTCAAAACTAGATAACAATGTT